>Ga0233433_10000127_pt1 | contig 90249 bp, 96 predicted proteins | sample SI_122_August201_5_FD_179868 | JGI IMG/M metagenome (GOLD analysis project Ga0233433, IMG submission 179868) | Seawater microbial communities from Saanich Inlet, British Columbia, Canada - SI_122_August2016_100_MG | ecosystem: Environmental > Aquatic > Marine > Inlet | place: Canada: British...
TTGCACAATATATCGTACTAATTATAGCTTACATGCTTCCAATTTTTTGGATCAGTAACAAAATGGGTGCGGGTTTCTTCCCTCACTTTATGTTAGCTGATGAAGTAGCTAGAATTGGTGAGTTAGAAGCACAGTTTGGGTTTGTTAAAAACTCTGCTGCTGACTTAGCATCGGTACCTAAAGGGTTGGCTGGAATAACTAAAGCTCACTCTGCAGTAAATGCTACACCTTGGGCATTTATTTCGTTAGCATTAGCGATGATGATGGGAACAGCTTCATTACCGCACGTGATGATGAGATATTTTACTACTCCAAGTGTAAAAGCAGCTAGAAAATCAGTTGGTTGGTCGTTATTCTTTATTTTCCTTCTGTATTCTTCTGCGCCAATGTTAGCGACACTATCTAAGCTATCGTTGATTGATCCGACTTTATCAACAGGTATTATCGGTAAATCATTTGCTGAAGTTCAATCAATAGATTGGTATCAAAACTGGAACCAAGCAAACTTGATGTTCATCAGTGACTTTAACGGCAATGGAACTCTTGAATTAAATGAGTTTTTCATGGGCGGTAAAGCAGTTGTGTTAGCAACTCCAGAAATAGCTGGATTACCATATGTAATCTCAGGTCTGGTTGCTGCCGGAGGTATGGCTGCTGCCATGTCGACTGCTGATGGTTTAATTCTAGCAATTGCTAATGCGATCTCTCATGACGTTTATTACAAAATGATAGATCCAAAAGCAGAAACTGCAAAAAGACTACTTGTTGCAAGGATATTACTTGTAGTAATTGGTTTTGCTGGAGCAACTATTGCTGCAATGCAGATTCAAGGAATCTTAGGTTCGGTTATTTGGGCTTTTGACTTTGCGATGTCTGGATTGTTCTTCCCACTTGTACTTGGTGTATGGTGGAAAAGAGCTAACAGAGAAGGTGCTATTACTGGTATGGCTTTAGGTCTTGGTTCTGCAATTTGGTACCTAATTTGGGTACGAACTGGTGGAAGCGGATTCTTAGGTATTACTCAGTTAACGTTTGGTATCTTCGGAGCAGCTGTTAGTTTAGTTAGTATGGTTGTAGTGAGTTTAATGACTCAAGCGCCAGATAAAGCAACTCAAAAAATGGTTGACGAAGTTCGTGTACCAAGCGGTAGAACCGTTACTGGTAAATAGAACTATCAAATCTTAATTTAGGGGCGATTAATTTCGCCCCTTTTAATTTAGTCTTTTTTCCAATATAAATTTTATAATGTCAGCAAACTTTCACCCATTAGTCTATTTTATTGACTACCTTCTTGGAGTTATTATGTGGACTTTAATAGGAAGAGTTGCGATGAATATTTTTCAAAAAGAAGACTCTGAGTTCTTTTTTATGAAAATATTTGTAAAATACACTAATCCACTAATAAAAATTTTTAAGCCTATTACTCCATCTTTCATTATAGCTCCTCTCATTCCATTATATGTTGCTTGGTTCTTTTATATGATTAGATTTTACTTAATGCCTTGGATCTTAGGTTATTCTGTAATGGGTATGTTATCCTTTCCGCTAGAAAGCGAAGTTTCTAGACAAATTTATCAATTATTTAATTCAATTAAATTTTAAAAATTGATACTAGTAGATCTAGCAATCAATGAAAAAAATACAAATTTCACCGTCAATCTTATCTGCCAATTTTAGCCAATTAGGTAATGAAATTAAAAGACTTGAAGAAGGTGGTGCAGATATGATCCACATAGACGTAATGGATGGTCATTTCGTGCCAAATCTGACTATCGGACCACCTGTAATAAAGGCTCTAAGAAAACAATGTTCTCTTAAATTTGATGTACACTTAATGATATCTCCAGTTCATAAATATATTGACTCATATGCTGAAGCAGGGGCAGACATTATAACCATACATCCAGAGGCAACAGAAAATTTAGAGGCATCAATTTTAAAGATTAAAAAGTTAAATAAAATAGTAGGAGTTTCATTAAACCCTGAGTCAAAAATTGATCTAATTGAAAAATTTCTTGATAAGATTGATTTAGTTTTAATAATGAGTGTTAATCCTGGGTTTGGAGGTCAAAAATTTATGCCTGAAGTTTTAGAAAAAATCAAAGAACTTAAAAAGATTCAAGAAAAGAAAAATATAAATTTTGATATTGAAATTGATGGTGGAATAAACTTTGACAACTTTAAAATCGCAATTGAAGCAGGTGCTAATATTCTTGTCTCAGGAACAACAATATTCAAAAGCAATGATGGAGATATAAAGAAAAATATTAATTTATTAAAACTAAAGTAAATTAATGATTAATAAGAGCATCTTAGGCAATTTTAGTATAATTCTTTTAACCTTAAAAAATAATATTCGTAAAATTTATCAAAGTTCAAATTTTTATGACAAAAAAATATCTAGGGTTGATAATGTTAATTTTGGATATAAGCCAAGTCCCTATTTATTGTCGTCAATAGTAAAATCAAAAAATAAAAAATATCGAATTGAAGATTTTACTCTAGAATCTATTTGGAAAAATAATGATGACACAAGAGATTATGAGAAGCTTAATAGCTTTTTTTGGTTTTTTAGTCTAGATTTAAAATCTTCAAAAAAAGCTGTTCAATCATTAATACTAAATTGGATAAACAATAATTATCGATATAATAATAAGAGCTGGGACTTTGATCTTACATCTAAAAGAATAATTTCATGGTTATCAAATCATCAACTTACATATGAAGATGGTGACAAAGAATATAGAACAAATTTTGACCACTGTATTCAAAAACAAGCAAATCATCTTTTAAATGAAATAAATAATTCTAATGACTTTGAAAATAAAATGATTGGTTGTGCGGCAATTATTTTAACTGGATTAGCTTACAAAAATAATATGAATTATCTCAGTACTGGCTTAGATCTTTTAAAAAAAATTATTAAATTATCAATTGATAATCAAGGTTTTCCAAAATCAAGAAGCATTAAACAACTAAGCTTTTATTTAAAAAACTTCATATTAATTAGAGAGTGGTTCAAGGAGTCCCAAAATGATATTCCAGAATATATTGATGAGACGATATATCATTTAGGCTTAAGTTATTCTTTTATATGGCAAAATATAAATCATGATCTATTATTTAATGGTAACTATGAGTCCAACAATAAGGAATTTGATCAATATTTAAAAAAATTTGGTTATAGTTTTAAAAATCGAAATAAAGAAGTTGCAGGATACATAATTCTTAAAAATAAAAAAATTATCTTAGCAATGGATGCAGGATCAAGCCCAGATATAAATTTTTCTAAAGATTATCAAGCTGGAGCATTATCATTTGAAATTATTTCAAATGGCAAAAAACTAATTAGCAATTCAGGTTACTTTTCCAATAAAGAAAACAAATTAAATTATCTCTCTAAAAGTTCAGCATTACAAAGTACTCTAATTATCGATGATCATTCATCTTGTAATTTTCAAAAAATTAGTAAAACACATTCCATCATTAACCAAGGATTAAAAATAACAAAAAAAAATGTTGTTTTCGAAAACAATTATTGGAAAATTTCTGCCATACATGATGGATATCTTAAAAATTTAGGATGTGTTCATGAGAGAAATATTGAATTTTATCCTGAACAAATGAAATTTGTTGGATTTGATAAAATTTTAAGAAAAAATAAAACAAATGATAAAAAATTTGATATTAGATTTCATCTTAATCCAGGAACAAAAGTGATGAAAACACAGGATAATAAATCAATATTAATAGAATTAGAAGATGAAGGATGGAAATTTAATTGTGATAATTTTGATATAGATATTGATAATGGATTGTATTTGGGTAATAAAAATTCTTATAAAGAAAATCAAAATATATTTATATCAGGAATAACTAATAAACTAGATGAAATTATAAAATGGGAAATTAGTAAATTAAAATGAAAAAAATTAAAACCGCTCTTATATCTGTTTCAGATAAAAAAAACTTAAAACCACTTTTAAATGTATTAAGAAAAAATAAAGTAAAAATCATTAGCTCTGGTGGAACTTATAATGAAATTAAAAGATTGAAATTTAAGTGTTTAGAAGTTTCTGATTTCACAAATTCTCCTGAAATTCTAGAAGGCAGAGTAAAAACTCTTCATCCAAAAGTACATGCTGGAATTTTAAATAAAAGAGACAACAAGTCTCACATAAAAGATTTAAAAAAAAATAATTTTGAAAATATTGATTTAGTAATTGTAAACTTTTACCCATTTGAAGAAACTTTAAAAAAAACAAAAAATCATAATAAAATAATAGAAAATATTGATGTAGGTGGTCCAACAATGGTACGATCTGCGGCAAAAAATTATAAAGATGTAACAGTTATTACTTCTTCAAATCAATACGAGGAATTAATAGATGAAATAGAAAATAATAAAGGATCAACAACTCTAGAATTTAGAAAAAAATTATCAAGAATTGCTTTTACTGAAACTGCATACTACGATTCTGTCATTTCAAATTATTTTAATCAAATTACTAATACAATTTTTCCAACAAAAAAAATTATACACTCTAATTTAATTGAGATGCTACGATATGGAGAAAACCCTCATCAAAAAAGTGCTGTTTATTCAACAAATTCAGCCATGAATATAAAGCAAATTCATGGAAAACAACTTAGTTACAATAATTATAATGATATTTTTGCGGCACTAAATATTTCAAAATCTTTTTCAAAAGATTTAGGCACTGTAATTGTAAAACATGCAAATCCATGTGGCGTTTCAATTAAAAAAAATCACCTCGAAAGCTACAAATCTGCACTAGCTTGTGATCCAATTAGTGCGTTTGGTGGTATTGTGTCTTTTAATTTCAAAGTTTCTAAAAATTTATCTCTTGAATTAAATAAGTTATTTCTTGAAGTAATTATTGCAAATGGATTTAATAATGAGGCACTTAAAATTCTTAAAAGAAAAAAAAATTTAAGATTAATAGATGCTTCAAATTATTCTTTTCAAGGAAACTTAAGATTTGTATCTTCAAATGAAGAAATATTAGTTCAATCAGAGGATAATAATGAATTTAAAAGTGAAAACTTTAAAATTGTTTCTAAAAAAAAACCAAACAAACAACAAATGAAAAATTTGTTATTTGCTTTTAATGTTTGTAGATATGTAAAATCAAATGCTATTGTTTTAGCATCAAAAGAAACAACCACAGGTATTGGTTCGGGTCAACCTAGTAGATTAGACAGTTGTCAAATAGCAATCAATAAAATGAAAAAATTTACCAATACAAATATTGATTTAGTTGCAGCCTCAGATGCTTTTTTTCCATTTGTAGATGGTGTTGAAAAATTAGTGCAATCTGGCGTTACTGCTATAATACAACCTTCTGGCTCAATAAGAGATAAAGAAATTATTAATTTTGCAAATCAAACAGATACAATTTTGGTCTTTTCAAAAACAAGACACTTTAGGCATTAGTAATTTGGTCTATTTTTGCAGCTAATATAAAATCATTTTCTGAAAGACCCTCGATTGCATGTGTGGTAATTTTAATTTCAGCATACCCCCATCCAAACAGTATGTCTGGATGATGACCCTCATCTTCAGATATCCTTCCAACTTTGTTTACAAATTTCTCACTTTGTAAAAAATTTTTAAAAATAAATTTTTTTTTTAAAAAAAACACCTTACCTTCTTCTTTGGCAATATCCCAACCATCAACTTTTTTTTGATATTTATGAATTTGTGATATATCAAATGGAATTACCCCACCCTCACAAGGCACACATTTTTTTTTTAAAAGGTCGTTCATTAAAGTTTAATTGTAGTTTAGTTCTAGTAATTCTTTTTTAAAAGAATTATTTATTTTTTCAATCATATCTCTTGATAATAAATTTTGCCATTTATTCTTAAATCCAAGATTAAAAAAATTGATTTTTTTTCCGTCATTCGAGAAAACACTTTCATCAAACTTTTCATTTAGTTCTTTATTTTTTAAATTTACAAAATTTGTAGAATTTATGGCGTTTAAAAATTTTTTTTCATTTATAACATTTTTTTCCATTTTGAGATCGTCTATAAAATTAATTATTTCTTTAAAAATTTTTTCTTTATTTTCCTTAAGATGTTCATACTTAATAAATAAAATCTTAAATTTTTTGTTTTCTTTCCATGATTTATAATGGTCAGCCCATGAGCTCAAAAAGGTAAAATTACTACAATCACCGTTAACAGATTTTTCTGATAGCGAAGCATTATCGTCTATTAAAGTCTCATATGCCTGATCTAAACTAAACGAATAATGATGGCATATTGATGAAATTACATTTCTTGGATCTCTAACTATATAAATTGCTCCTGCAGTTTCGTTGCTTGTTGTAAATTCAGTATTATTATAACTTTTTAAAGTATTGTGTGTTTTTAAAAAAACAAATTTTTCTTTGTTAAAAAATTGATTTTGACTATATATCCAATTTTTAGCTGCATCCTCAAAGCTAAAACAATCTTTTGTTGAAAATTTAGTACCAGGAAATTGAAGTATATTTAATAGTTGTTCAAATTCGAATTTACCTTTTTTTGAAAAATAATATGCTGATAGAAAAGACCTAATATAGGTGTTTCCACTTTTAGGGTAAGATGCAATCCAAATTATCATTGTTTTTGGAGCGGGCAAAGGGGGTCGAACCCTCGACCTTCTCGTTGGCAACGAGACGCTCTACCACTGAGCTATGCCCGCAATTATTAAAGCTATAGTTAGACTTTTTTTTTAATTCAATCAATACAAATTAATATTAGATATGATATATTTTTAAATAATATGCAAATAAATGATCTTCCAAAAAAAATCCCTGTCTTTCCGTTAAGTAATTTTATCATTTTTCCTAAAACTACAGTACCATTAAATATTTTTGAACCACGTTACGTTGATATGATTAATGACTGTATGAAATCTAATAAACTAGTTGGCATGATACAGCCTATGAACTTAAACGATGTTGACAAAATAGAGCCAGACCTTCATCAAATTGGTTGCTTGGGGAAAATAACTAGTTTTAAGGAAACAGAGGATCGACGCTATTTAATTGAATTAAAAGGTTTAATTAGATTTGAGATTGTTAGGGAAATTGCCTCTAATAAAAAATATCGAGAATTTGAGATAAATTATGAAAAATTTATTAATGATTTAAATAAAAAAAAAGAAGAACTAAAATATACCGATTTAGAGTTAATTTTTAAAGATTTAAAATCTCTGTTTGAAAAAAGAGGTTTCATAATAAACTGGAAAGAACTTGAAAAACAAAGTCTTGATGAAATTATAAATGCATTAGCAATGGCCTCACCTTTTTCATTAGAAGAAAAACAAGTTCTATTAGAAGCTAAAAATCTTGATAGTAGAAAAACGAAAATTGCTGAGATATTAAATACATATACACATGATATATTCAACAATACAACGCTACAATAATTTAAATTAAAATTCCTTTATCTGCTATTTTCGTAAAAACTTTATTTACAAAAGAATTTTTACCTAGAAATTGAACTGATTTACTTAAAATTTTATTATTTGTTTTTCTTTCTATATTAAAAAATTCATGGATGAAATCTACACTATTAGAAAAAATAAAATTTTTATGTTTTAGTTTTTTTTCAAACTCTTGATTTATTGAGCTATCTAATGGTAAGCCTAAATCAATTCTATCTTTAATTATATTTGTAAAAATTTTTACATCTCTAATGGTCATATTAAACCCCTGACCTGCCAAAGGATGAATTTTATGAAGCAAATCACCAAATGCCAAAACATTATTATAATAATAAGATCTTAAACTTAAAGAGTTTAATTCAAAACTATCTATTTTGTTCATTTTTATAATTTGGTATTTAAAATTATACTTTTTAATTAAATCTGTAATATTATTTTCTTTTTTACTAGAGTTATGAACAGAATAAACTATTGAGGTTTCAATATTAGAAATTGGCAAAAAAGCTAACGGCCCTTTTTTTGTAAAAATTTGTGTTGCAGTGTTATTTAAAAAATTTTTATGCTTTATAACAGTTGTGTAGGCAGTGCTATTATATTTTTTTATTATTTTTTTGCTGAAATATTTTTTAGTAAAATTGTGAAGATAATCACAATTAACTATTATTTCAAATTTATCCAAAAAAGATAATTTGTTATTACTATAAAATTTTTTTTTAAAAAATTTATTTTTAGACAAATCTTTATCTAAAACTTGATATAATTCATAATTTTTTAAAATTGAAAAAATTTGCTTATCATTACTTTTAAAATCTAATAATTTTTCATTTTTTAAATTATCTGTATATATTTCGATCTTATTTAACTTCCAAAGAAGTTTATCAATATCTATTATATTTTTTTTAAAGTAATCAGTATTACTTTTAGAAATACCCAGTGTTCTGGAATGACTGATTTTTTGGTTTTTTTTTTGTGATATAAGCTCTACATAAATCTTTTGATTAACTAAAGCTTTAGCCAAAGTTAAGCTGGATAAGCCACTACCTAGTATACAAACTCTCATAATATTTTTAATTTTAACAATAAAAATTAGATGATACAAAGTGATTAAATCGACTCATTAATATGAATATAAAAAAAACAGCTAATTTAGTGATTAATTTCGCCATTAAGAGATTGGCAGAAATTTTTGGGATTACTATATTTATTGCAGGTGTATTTTTGTTTCTATCGCTAATTAGTTATTCTCCTGAAGATCCTAATTTTATTTTTCCAGATAGTACTGAAATTAAAAATATTTTAGGCTTTAATGGTAGTTTTGTTTCTGATTTATTCTTTCAATCTGTTGGGCTTGTAGCGTATCTATTATCTTTTACTTTTATTATAACTGGGATCAATGTATTTAGATTAAAAGAATTTTTTTTATCAGTAGAAAATACTTTTTTTGGAATTCTTTATTCTGTATTTGGCACACTTTTTTTTAATCACTATTACAATAAAAATTTTGAACTTTATATTAATGGTAGTGGTGGATTTATTGGTGGCTATTTTGATCAAACATTTTTAAATTCATTAATCAATATTAATGAAAACATATTCTATTATATATTGATCATATTGGTTTTATTTTTTTTTCTTATAAGTATTAATTTTAATCCAAAGAATTTTTATAATAGTTTAAAAAATATTTTTAACTTTTTTATAAAAAAAGAAACTATTTACACAGATAAAAGTGAAATTATTAACGAATATATCCCCCAAGATGAAATTAAAAATCTTATTCAAGAAGATTTACCATTTATTAAAAGCGAAAATAAATCTGAGAATAAAATTAAATTTAAATTACCAAATTTAGATTTGCTAAAAAACCCCTCAAAAAAAGAAAGGGAAAATTTTAATATAAATGAGACGCATGATCCAGAATTTTTAGAAAAGATATTGATGGACTTTGGAGTAAATGGAAATATTAAGAAAGTTAGTCATGGACCTGTGGTTACTTTAAATGAATTTGAGCCCGCAGCTGGTGTGAAAGTTTCAAAAATTATAAATTTATCTGATGATATAGCTCGAAATACAAGTTCAGAATCAGCTAGGATTGCAACTATTCCTGGTAGCAATACAGTTGGAATTGAACTTCCAAACATATCTAGAGAAAATGTTTATTTAAGTGAAATTATAAGTAATTCTGATTTTAAAAGAAGAGAAGTTAAACTGCCTATTGCACTTGGTAAAAATATTTCTGGTAAACCCATTGTAGGTGATCTAGCATCAATGCCTCATCTTTTAATCGCTGGTACAACTGGATCTGGAAAATCTGTTTGTATTAATACAATTATTTTATCTCTATTGTACCGGCACACACCTGATAAATGTAAATTTATATTAATAGATCCTAAAATGCTCGAACTTTCTACATATGAAGGAATTCCTCATTTATTATGTCCAGTAATAACTGAGGCTAAAAAAGCAGCTTCTGTACTTGGTTGGGTCGTTAAAGAGATGGAGAGTAGATATAGGCTAATGACAAAAGAAGGTGTTAGAAACATCGATGGCTATAACACCAAACATAAACTTCCTATGCCATATATAGTTGTGGTGGTTGATGAAATGTCTGATTTGATGCTGGTTGCAGGTAAAGAAATCGAAAATTATATTCAAAAACTGTCACAAATGGCGAGAGCAGCCGGAATTCATATCATAATGGCAACTCAAAGACCAAGTGTAGATGTAATAACTGGTACAATTAAAGCTAATTTTCCAACTAGAATATCTTTTCAAGTTACTTCTAAAATAGACAGCAGAACAATTCTTGGCGAACAGGGAGCTGAGCAATTATTAGGAAAAGGAGATATGCTTTACATGTCCTCTGCTAATCGTATTGTAAGAATACATGCTCCATTTGTGTCAGATAATGAAATTGAAAAAATTAATAATTCTTTAAGATCTCAAGCTGAGCCTGATTATATAGATGAAATATTAAACTTTGCAGATGAAAAAGAGATTAGCGATAGTCAAAGTCAGGGTGATAAAGATGAATTGTATCAACAGGCATTAGAAATTATTCGATCAGAAGGAAAAGCCTCTACATCATTTTTACAAAGAAAACTTCAAATTGGTTACAATAGAGCGGCAAGAATTATTGATATGATGGAAGCTGATGGAGTTGTAAGTAAGGCAAATCATGTTGGTAAAAGAGATGTTCTCTAATGTTTAAATATTTTTTTATTTTTATTTTTATAATTTTACTTTCTAACACTCATGCGAGTAATAAAGATAAAATAATAGAAAATTTGAAGAATACTGAAAACCTAAATTTCAAGTTTGAACAAAATATTAATGGTAGAATAGAAAATGGAAATTGCATAATTCAATATCCGAAGAAAATTTATTGCAAATATTTCAAAAATAACAAGATCTTGGTTTCTAATGGAAAATCCTTAGTGATCAAAACTAGAACTAGCTTTTATAGATACCCCTTAAACAAAACACCACTAAACCTAATATTGGATAAAAATTTTTTAATAAAAAAAATAAGTAATTTAAAAGAAAAAATATTAGATAAAACTAAAATAAATTTTGTAATAGTAGAAAATGATAATGAAATAAATGTTTTTTTTGATGATAAAACATTTAATTTAATAGGCTGGCAGACTAAAGATATTTATCAAAATGTTAATATTACTTATCTTTCCTTAATTCAGGTAAATCAACAAATTGATAAAGATTTATTTAAACTACCTTCACAAAACTAAATTTTTATAGTTTCGGTTTTAAATATTTTCATACCTCTGGCTATATAATTATTTAAAGCATTTTTGTGATCTTGAGAGCATGTATGAACCCAAACTCTATCGATACTCCCTTTAAAAGATTTTTGAATTGCTTGAGATAATAAATATGATCCCAGCTTTTTATTTTGAAATTCTTCCAATAACCCGAAGTAAGCAATTTCTACTTCTTTTTTTTCAATATGAGATATCAATTCAAAGAAGCCAGCTAAATCATTTTTAAATTTAAATATATATGTTTTGACCTTTTCACTAGAAACATAATCTATCCATTGAGTTTCTGTCCAAACTAATCGATCAATCCAGTTATGTTTTTTGCCAATATTTTTATAAAAAAATTTATTTAATTGAAAATTAATTGGCTCTAATAAATTTAAAGAATAATCTTTAGTTGGTTCATTAACTTTATTCAGATCTTCAATTGAACTTATTTCCAAATAATTTCTTTGGACTTCTTGCGTCACTCAACCATTTTTCCAACTTTTTCACCTCCAAATAAATGAAAGTGTAAGTGTGGAACCTCTTGACCACCATCATCACTTATATTGGTAAGAGCTCTATACCCTTTACCTGTTTCTGTTGAAATACATAGCTTTTTAGCTACTATATTTATACCCTTAAGCAATCCAACCATCTCCTTTGAGGAAGCATTTAAACTAAAATCATCAAGATCAACATATTTTCCTTTTGGAATTACTAAAGCATGAATTTTTTTTTGAGGATTAATATCATGAAAAGATAAAACAAAGTCATCTTCATAAATTTTATTACAAGGTATTTCCCCTCTTAAAATTTTTGCAAAGATATTGTTATCATCATAACTCATTTTTTTCTTTTTTCTAATTCCCGCATGACTTCTTCAATTTTTAAATCATTAGCCTCTAAGTACATCAATAAATGATAAAATACATCTGCCGCTTCATGTATTTTATTTGTATTTTCCTCTACAGCTTCAATTAATTCATCAACTTCCTCTAAAACTTTTGCTTTACTTAGCGCTTTATCTTTAAGCAACTTATTTGTGTAAGACCCTTCTACAGGTGATAGTTTTCTTTCTCGTGCGAGTTTAATTAAATTTTCTAATGTACTAAGCATACTAAATTCTAACAGGTATTCCTTTTGAATCCAGATATTCCTTAGCTTCTTTTACTGAATGCTTTCCATAGTGAAATATGGATGCAGCTAAAACAGCACTTGCGTTTCCTAATTTTATTCCATCAACTAAATGATCAAGATTACCAACTCCACCCGATGCAATAGCAGGAATATTTACTTTTAATGATATCTTTGACATTAATTCAATATCATAACCTTGTTGGGTGCCATCTCTATCCATTGATGTTACTAAAAGCTCACCTGCCCCATTGTCTTCCATTTTTTTTGCAAATTCTATTGCATCAATTTTTGTATTACTTCTTCCACCATGAGTAAAAATTTCCCATTTATCTAAATTTTTTTTAACATCAATTGCAACAACAATGCATTGTGATCCAAACTTTTTAGAACTTTCAATTATAACTTCAGGATTTTGAACTGCCGCAGTATTTATAGAAACTTTATCAGCACCACAATTAAGTAATTTATGAATATCCTCAACACTCCTGACACCTCCCCCAACCGTCAACGGAACAAAACATTTCTTAGATGTTCGTTCTACTACATCATAAATAGTATCTCTGATTTCATTTGAGGCAGTAATATCTAAAAAACATATTTCATCTGCTCCACCATCAGAATAAATTTTAGCTTGTTCAACAGGGTCTCCGGCATCTTTTAAATCTACAAAGTTAATACCTTTTACAACGCGTCCGTTTTTAACGTCTAAACAAGGTATTATTCTATTTTTAAGCATCTTCTTTAACTAACTCATCTAATTTAATATCACCATCATAAATAGCCTTACCAACTATTATACCTTCAATATTTTTTAGAGTTTTAGCTTTTTTAATGTCATCTAATGATGAAACTCCACCAGATATAACTGCAGGGCAATTTGATATATCTGCAATTTTTGATGTTTCCTCAAAATTTGGGCTTTGTTTCATGCCATCTCTATTAATATCAGTGTAAATTAATCTACTAACACCATAATCATTAACTTCACTTAAATAATCTACAGTTAATTGATTGGAGTTTTCTTTCCACCCAGAAACTGACAAATATCCATCTTTTGCATCCAAACCCAAAGCAATTTTGTTCGGAAATTTTTCGCATGCTTCTTTTAAAAAAATTTTATCTTTTATAGCAGCACTTCCTAAAATAACTTTCTCAACACCGGCATCAATATATTTTCGAATACTATCAGTATTTCTAATACCACCACCTATCTCAACCTTTAAATCAAATTTACCAACTATATCCTGGATGATATCAAGATTTACTGTTTCACCAGTTAAAGCTCCATCTAGGTCAACAATGTGTAAATTTTTAAAACCATGATCTTTATATTTTCCAGCTTGTTCTACAGGAGACATTTTATATTCAGTTTTATTATCAAAGTCTCCTTTGACTAATCTCACACATTTTTTATTTTTAATATCTATGGCGGGAAATATTTTCATTTATAATTTATTCAATTTATTAACTTAAAAAATTTTCAATCATTTTAAGACCAATTTTATCACTTTTTTCTGGGTGAAATTGAGTTCCAAAAATATTTTCTTTTTCAACTGAACAAACAATATTTGAGGAATAATCTGTTGTTGCAGAAATTACATTTTTATCTTCTGGAATAAACTCATAACTATGAACAAAATACATATGAGAATTATTTTCTATGCCCCTAAAAATTTTACTATCTTTAACAATATCAATCTGATTCCAACCAATGTGTGGAAGTTTAAATTTTCCATTTTGATTATCTATTTTCGAGACTTTACCTGAAATCCAACCAAGTCCTTTTGTTTCAGTTTCTTCGTAGCCAATATCTGCAAACATCTGTAAACCAACACAAATTCCTAGCAGTGGCTTTTTATAATTAATTGCAAATTCGTTTAAAGTATCAACCAAGCCATTTATGCTGTTTAAAGCTTCAACACAGCTCTTGAACGAGCCCTGCCCTGGCAATACCACTTTATCACTAGATTTAATTTTATTTAAATCTGAAGTTACCTCGATATTTATTTTATCATTAGCAACTTCCTTAAAGGAATTAATAACAGAGCTTATATTGCCTGAATTATAATCAACAATTGTGACATTCATTAAACTTATAATGAGCCTTTAGTCGATGGAATACTTTTTTTGCTTCTTGGATCCATCTCTAATGCTTCTCTTAACGATCTTGCTAAAGCTTTATAACAAGACTCAATTATATGGTGACTATTGTCTCCATAAATATTTTCAACATGCATAGTAATACCAGCTGACTGAGAAAATGCTTGAAACCATTCTTTAAATAGTTCTGTATCCATCTCACCAAGTTTTTCTACTTTTAATTTTACTTTCCAAATTAAATAAGGTCGGTTTGAAACGTCAATCGCAACTCTTGTTAAAGTTTCATCCATTGGAATAACTCTGTGAGCGTAACGTTTAATGCCAACAAATTTTTTGGCTGCTTTTTTTAAAGCTTCACCGATTGCAATTCCTGTATCTTCTGTTGTGTGGTGAAGATCAATGTGAGTATCTCCCTTTGCTTTTACTTTTAAATCAATAAGAGAATGCTTTGATAACTGCTCAAGCATATGATCTAAAAAACCAATTCCAGTATCAATTTTATATTGACCCTTACCATCAATATTTACTTCAACACTGATGCTGGTTTCTTTAGTTTTTCTAGATACTTTTCCTTTTCTAGCCATATATTTTAGAGGTATACATGCATAATCTAACTATATCAATATCAGCAATCAACACTTGAAGAATAAAAAATAGTTACCATTTATCAATTATGACAACGATTGTATTGGTAAGAAAAAATAATGAAGTAGTGGTTGCTGGAGATGGCCAAGTAAGTATGGGAAATACTATCGTAAAAAGCACAGCTTCAAAAATTAGAAGAATTGAAAAACGTGATGTAGTTGCGGGCTTTGCAGGGTCAACTGCAGATGCTTTAACTTTGTTTGAAAGATTAGAGGCAAAAATTGAAAAACATGCAGGGAATCTATCAAGAGCTGCTGTTGAATTAGCAAAAGATTGGCGAACTGATAAATATCTTAGAAGATTAGAAGCACTCATGGCTATTGGTGACAAAGAACATAGCTATATCATTTCTGGAACTGGAGATGTTTTAGAACCAGAAGGCGATGTTATAGGAATAGGTTCAGGTGGAAACTATGCTCTAGCTGCTGGAAAAGTTTTAATGGAGACAGACAAAAGTGCTGAAGAAATTGCAAAAAAAGCTATCAAAGTTGCATCAGAAATTTGTGTTTTCACAAATGATAACATTAAGGTTTTAAAAATATAAATGGAAAATTCAAACGTAACTCCATTGGTTCCTAAAGATAAAAACAAAAAAGAAGAAAGTTCATTAGTTAGTTCTCTCTCTCCAAGAGAAATTGTTTCTGAACTAGATAGATTTGTTGTTGGACAAAATAAAGCAAAAAAAGCTGTTGCAGTCGCTTTAAGAAATAGATGGAGAAGACAAGCACTTAAAGGTGAAATGAAAAACGAAGTTTTACCAAAGAATATTTTAATGATTGGACCAACAGGTGTTGGAAAAACAGAAATTTCAAGAAGACTTTCAAAGCTTGCTGAGGCACCATTTGTTAAAGTTGAGGCTACAAGGTTTACAGAGGTTGGTTATGTTGGAAGAGATGTGGAACAAATCGTAAGAGACTTAATGGAAATTGCAATTTCATTAGAAAAAGTAAAAATGAGAAAAGAAGTTCATGCCCAAGCTCAAAAATCAGCTGAAGAAAAAGTCTTAGATGCATTAGTTGGTAAAAAAGCAAGTCTTGCAACAAGAGAAAGTTTTAGAAAAAGACTTAGAAACGGTGACTTAGATGATAATGAAATTGAGATTGCAGTGAGTGATGCTGGGTCAAACAGCACTTCTTTTGAAATACCAGGAATGCCAGGAGCAAATGTTGGGATGATAAATATTGGTGAGATGATTGGTAAATCAATGGGAAATAAAGAAAAAAAGAAAAAAATGAATGTAAAAGAGTCTCATGAAATTTTAATCAATGATGAGTCGGATAAATTAATTGAACAAGATAAAATTATTAAAGCTGCAAAATTATCAACAGAAAACAATGGAATAGTATTTTTAGATGAAATTGATAAAATATCTGCAAGGACTGATAGAGTTGGTGGTGATGTTTCAAGAGAAGGAGTTCAAAGAGATCTGTTACCGTTGATTGAGGGAACAACTGTAAATACAAAACATGGTCCAATTAAAACTGATCATATTTTATTTATTGCTTCTGGTGCATTTCAACTTGCTAAACCTTCTGATTTACTTCCTGAATTGCAAGGAAGATTACCTATAAGAGTTGAATTAGAAGCTTTAACCAGTGATGATTTTAAACGAATTTTAAGAGAGCCCGATTTTAGTTTAATAAAGCAATACATAGCCCTTTTAAAAACTGAAGATGTTGATCTTGAATTTTCAGATGATGGCATTGACGCTATTGCAAACATTGCATCAGAGGTTAATGCTACGGTTGAAAATATCGGTGCTAGAAGATTACATACAATTATTGAAAAAATTTTAGATGAAATTAGTTTTACTGCAACTGATCGCTCTGGTGAAAAAATTAAAATTGATAAAGAGTATATTGATAAAAATTTAGATAATTTAATTAAAGATACCGATTTATCGAAATTTATTCTCTAAAAACTTAAAGATAACCAAGCTCTTTCATTTCTTTTTTAAACTCATTTTCAATTTGATTTTTGATACTGGTTTTAAGTGAATTTTTCCAGCTTGTTTTTTCTCCAAGATTAAAAAATTTAACTTTATTTCCTGTTTTTTTATCATTCATACTCTCCACAAACCCATTTTCACTTTCTAATTTTTGCATCTGATCAAAATTTGTGTTTTCTAAAACATTATTAAATTTTTTTTTATCTAATACAAATTCAACATTTTTAAGATTATGGATAAATCTTAAAATTTCATAAAAAATTTTATCTTTTTCTCTTATCAAGTCTTCATATTTTATTAGCATATATTTGTTTACTGTTTTAAAAGATTTCCAGCTATTAAAGTTTCCAGCCCAAGTTCCTGGATAGACTGTTATGTCTTCTTTGTCTTTATCTCTTAATTCTCTTCCTTTAATTAAATCTTCAGCAGATTTTTCATGTGATTGGCTACTGTGGTTTGAAAAAGACAAAACTATATTTCTTGGATCTCTAACTATATAAATAACTCCGAGCGTATATTCTAATTTAGTAAAAGGATTGTTTTCAATATTAAATAAATAACTATGAGTTTTTAAAAATTGGATGGAATTTTTAATATTAATAAATTTTTGAATAGGTATATAATTTCTTATTACCTCTTTTTCATTTTTAATATCAACTCCATATTTTAAAAAAAGTTCCTTTATAGGAAATTGTTTAATATTTTTTAATAATTCAAAATTAAAATTCCCATTTTTAGAAAAAAAATATGCTGACAACAAAGATCTGATTAAAGTATTTCCACTTTTGGGGTATGAAGCTAACCAAATAAACATAAAAAATTATTTTAAATTTTATAGATATCCAAGCTCTTCCATTTCTTTTTTAAAAGCTTTCTCTATTTTGTATCTAATTTTATTATCTAATATCTTTTTCCAATCATTTTTTGGTCCTAAATTAAAAAAAGGTATTTTTTTTCCAGTTTTTTCATTGATAGTTCCCTCACCAAAACCTGTTTGTTTTTCTAATTTTTGCATATTTTCAAAAGTTGTAGTTTTTATAACATTATCAAATTTATTTTTGTCTATTGTAAACTTGGAATTATTTAATTTATAAATAAATTTTAATACATTTAAAAAGATAAGTTCTCGATTAGTTATTAAATCCTCATATTTAATTAACATGTATTTTCCATGTTCTTTAAAAGTTTTCCAGCTGTGAAAATTATTAGACCAGGTATTAGTCCAAGTGAACCCATCTCCTGATGATTTTATCATAAAATCAGCCGTTTGTTCAATTGTGGTATTTTTAAATTTAGAAAGAGAATTAACAATATTTCTAGGATCTCTAACAATATAAATAACTCCAAGGGAATTATTAAAATCTGTAAATGAAAACTGTTGATTAAAGTTAAATAAATAACTGTGCGTTTTTAAAAATTGAACAGAGTTTTTTTTATTAAACGTTTCTTGAACCTTTATATAATTTTTAATAGTTTCGTTATGATTCGAAATATCAACGCCATGTTTCATAAACAAACCACCATGTGGGAATTGCTTTATGTTTTTTATTAAGCCAAAAAAATAGTTGCCATCTTTAGAAAAAAAGTAAGATGCTAACATTGATCGTAACAATGTATTTCCACTTTTAGGGTATGATGCAAGCCAAATAAACATAAATTTTTTTTGATCAGTTTTATTTTAACTTTTTTAAATATATATAAAAAGCGCCACTACCACCATCTTCTATTTTAGCGTCCTGTATATCATTAATAATTTTCATTAGATTTATATTATTAGATATAAATTCTGGAACAGAATATTTTAAAATACTCAAATCTTTTGAAACATAAGGATCTTTTTCATTTTGTGAATGAATACCCTTTCCTGTAACAATAATTAATTTATTTATTTGCTCTTCATAACATTTAATAATGAAGTCATTAACAGCTATATTGGCCTGTTCTAGCGTAAGACCATGTAAATCTATGGATTTTATTTTTAAAGTTGTATCTTTTTTAATTTTTAAATCCTTATTGGGTAATTTTTCCTCATTAGAGAGAAATTTTTCCCAATCTTTTTTATCTTTGTCTGAAATATTGTTGCTCAATTAAGTTAAAATACTAACTAGTTTCCAGTTTGGGTTAACTGACGTAACATCTTTTGAAAATACCCAAGTATCATAGATTTTTTTAATTTTTTCAGGATCACCTGATATAATTTTTTTGTCCTTGTCTTTTATACAAGTTATAACTTCTGCAATAAAATCCACAGTAACATTTAAAATTTTATCTATTTTTTTATGTTCTTTAATAGCTGCAGAATTTATACCTATAAAAGTAATTTCAGCATAATGACCTCTATCACTTCTTTTTTTCAGGGCCTCACTAAATTGATTATAAATTTCATTATTAAGTAGTGGCTTGCTTGTTGTTATCTTATTATCATTATCACTAAAGTCAGTAATAATTGTTTCATATGCGATTTTAGCACCATTTAAAAATTCTTTTTGAGAGTCGTCATCAAATTTTTCATTTACCTTTGGTGTTTGATTTATATTAATGTCTTTTAAAACTTCTTTAAATTGTGGATGATTTTTTCCATCAAAACCAGTTCTTTTTCCAAGTATTCCTCTTAATCTTAAAAAAATAAAACCAGCAATCATTGCAAGAAGGATTATATCAATATATTCAAAACTATAGTTCATAGAATATATAATAATTACTATGTTGATTAATTTCAACCAGCAATTTAGATTAAGGACAAATGAACTCAATTTTATTATTAATAATTTTAATTCCAATAATAGAAATTTATCTATTTATTAAAATTGGATCTCAAATTGGAGCAATTACAACAATTTTATTAATATTTACAACAGCTATAGTTGGAGTTTACTACGCTAAGTATGAAGGTTTAAATACCCTAAAATCAGGTTTTCTACAATTAAACAAAAATGAAGCGCCAACCTATGAAATGTTATCTGGAGCTGCAATTGCGTTTGCCGCATTACTTTTGATTATTCCCGGCTTTGCTACAGATATTTTTGGATTTTTAATAATTTTTCCCATAACTAGAAAGATTATTTTTAGTAAGTTTGTTAAAAAATATAACCCCCCAAAAAACAATAAAAATAATTTTATAGATGGAGATTTTGAAGATATAGATGACGAAGATGAAAGAAAATTATAAAATTTTAGGAAGATATATAAAAGATATGTCAAGTGAAACTCCTGACATTGAAACTTATATTTTTGTTAGAGATCATATTTCTAAATATCAACTAGGCATAGATATTAATTCTAAAGCATTAAAAGATAAAATGATTGAGATTAATACGTTAATGAAGTTTGAAGACAAAGAAGAAAGTAAAAAAAAATCTTGCTTTGAAATAAATTTTTCAACAATAATAAAAATAAGTGAAGAAATTAAAGAAAAGAAGGATCTAGAAAAAATTATATTGTGTGATGTGCAAATTGAAATTTATCCTGATTTAGAAAAATCACTTTTAAATCTTCTTCATAATTCTGGTTACCCTGGGATTAAATTTGAAAAAAAAGTTGATTTTGAAAACCTTTATAATCAAAGATTTAATTAAAATAATTTTTTTTTAAATTATTTTTTAGATACTCTTTATGTTTTTTAAGTTCATCTAAGTTGGGTTTAATAACTTTTTTAAAATAAGCCACATTAAAATTAGTTTTTTCTTTATTTTCTTGGTCTTGAGTTTGAAAGTTAAGAGTGGGTTCTTTTTGGTCGATTAGATTAATATAAACTTTGGCCAATAAATCGCAGTCAATTAATGCTGTGTGTTGCGTTCTTTTTGAATTATCAACTCTGTATCTTTTACAAAGAGCATCTAGACTTACTGGAGAACCAGGAAATTTATCTCTGGCTAAAGTTAAAGTATCTATTATCTCATTGGTTATTCTTTTTTTTCCAAACAAAGAAAGCTCATTATTCAAATGACCTAAATCAAATTCTGCATTGTGAATTATGAGTCTTTTATCTTTAATAAAATCTAAAAAATCATTTCCAATTTCGTTAAACTTTTTTTGATTAGATAAGAATTCATCTGTATACCCATGGACTTCTAAAGCTTTTTCCGATACTTTTCTCTCTGGATTAAGATAGCAATGAAATCTATTTTTGGTTGGAATTAAATTTTCTAATTCAATGCAACCAATTTCAACTATTCTGTGTCCCTCTTTAACTGAAATACCAGTTGTCTCTGTATCTAATACTACTTCTTTCATCTATAAAATTTTTTTTAGAATAGTTTTTATATCTTTATTAACAGATTTTCTTGTAAAATTATTTTTAATAATAAAGTGAGATTTTTTTTTTTTATAATTAAGTGGTAGTTGGATTTTCTTAAATTTATTAAAGAGTTTTTGATTAAAATTATCTCTTTTTTTTAATCTTTTTAAAATATCTATTTTTTTTGATTGAATAAAAACCAATATATCCTTTTTATTATTAAGATTATTTTCCAGAAGAAGTGGCACGTCTAAAATAACTATTTTTTTATTTTTATTTTTATTTAAAAATTTATTCATTTTTTTTCTCACTTCTATATGCACAATTTTAACAATTTTATTTAAATTAGATTTATTAGCTAGTATCGCTTTTGATACTTCTGTTTTAATTATTGGAAATGAATGAAAATATTTTGGTAAAACTTTTTTAAGTTTAATAAAAATTTTTTTTTCTTTTTTATATAATTTACTTACTTCAAAATCTGCATTAAATACTGGACAACCAAAACTCTTAGCCACATAACTTTTGCCCGAGCCTATGTCCCCCAAAATTCCAATTACGATCATAAATCTAAAAGTTCTAATGTTTTATTATTTATTTCTGGCTTAACTCCGTGCCACAAATCAAAGGCGGCTGAAGCCTGATAAACAAACATTAATTTACCATTTTCTGTTTTATTACCTAATCTTTTTCCTGTTTTTAAAAAGTTTGTTTCTTCAGGGTTGTAAATCACGTCATAAAATAATTTATTTTGCCCAACTTTAGAAAAGTCTAAAGTTATTTCATCATTTTCTTTAAGGCCTATACTTGTAGCATTAATAATTAGATCAAATTCAGGTACATAACCCCAATTGACTATTTTTATATATTCAAACATATCTTTTAATTTTTCAGCTTTATTTTTGGTTCTATTACTAATTATAATTTCAGATACTTGCATTTTATTAAGGGCAAAAATTATAGAAGGTACTACACCGCCAGCACCAAGTATTAGAACTTTTTTATCTTTTACAACAAATGCAGAGTTTCTAATGCCAAGTTCAAATCCATAAATATCTGTGTTGTGACCAATTATTCTATTGTTATCCATATGAATAGTATTAACTGACTGCGTTTTTTCGGCCTCTGGACTTAATTGATCTAAAAATTGGATAACTGTTTTTTTAAAAGGAACAGTAACATTAATTCCACGAATTTTTTTTTCTTTTACTTTTAAAATTAGATTTTCAATATCTTGTTGATCTAATTTTTGTTTTTCATAAATTGCATTAATGTTATTTTTTTTAATCCAATAATTATGTAATTTAGGTGACAAAGAGTGTTCTATTGGGTTTCCTATTACTAAATATTTTTCCATTATATTTTTTTTAAATACTCTTTAATTTGTTTAATTGGTAAACCCATTATGGTGTCTTCATTTCCTTCTATTTTTGAAAATAAATTTTTTCCTTTTCCTTCAATTTGATAAACATTATAAGCATATAAAGCCTCATCTGTTATTTTAAATAGATATTCTTTAAGTTCTTTATCAGAAAAACTTTTCATGGTGAGTGCTGCCTTATCTGTATAATTCCAAATCATTGAACCATTTTTAGAAATACAAACAGAACTGACTAAAAAATGTTTTTTGCCATTTAATTTTTTTAAAATCTCTAAAGCTTCGTCTCTGCTTTCAGGTTTTGATATTAATTCACCATTTAAATCTATGACACTATCGGCACCCAAAACCATCTGCTCTTGAAATTTTAAACTAACTTTATTAGCTTTAAGTTCTGCTAAGTTCTTCGAAATAATATCTGGACTAGCTTTTTCTTTTATTAAACTTTCTTTAACAATATCTTCATCTATATTTGATGGTTCCACTTGGTTTGGAATGCTGTTTTTGTCTAGTATTTCTTTTCTTACCTTACTTTTGGATGCAAGAATAATCTTATTTAGCATTATTTGTATATATCTCGTGTATTTTTATTATTGATGCCGCAGTTTCTTCAACAGATTTTCTTGTAACATCGATAGACGGCCATTTATATTTTTGGAAAGTTTTTTTAGCAATTGCAATTTCTTTTTTAATATTTTCAATATTTGTGTAACTTTTGTTTTCAGTTTCTTTTAAGGTGTTCATTCTATTTTTTCTTAGATCGACTAACCTTTCCGGTTCAGTGTTTAACCCTACAACACATGTTAGCTGGGGATTATTTTTTAATTTTATTGGTAAAGAATTTTCATTAACAAGAGGAATATTTGAAGTTTTAAACCCCTTATTTGCTAAATAAATTGCTGTTGGTGTTTTACTGGTTCTACTAACTCCAACTAAGATTATGTCGGATTGTTCTACTTCATTAATTAAATTTCCATCATCATGGCTCATGGTAAATTGAATTGCTTCTATTCGCTCATAATATTCATCATTAAGAGCATGTTGTCCGCTTGGTTCATGGGATGCTTTTTGATTTAAAATTTTTGAAAAATTTAAGATTAAATTTCCAAGAACACCAAAACATGGGATTTTTTTTTTATCACTTACATTTGCTAAATATTTAGCTAAATTATTGTCTACAATTGTATAGAGAATTACTGGGTTTTCATTTTTTTTGGCATCTTCTAAAATTTTAAGAATTTGGTTCTCTGTTCTAGTAAAAGAATAAGAGTGTACTTTGTATTCAATATTTTTAAATTGAGCTTTTAATGCTAAAAAAATTCGGTCTAATGTCTCTCCTGTTGAGTCAGAAATTAGATAAATTTGATATGTATTGCTCATGAATAAACTGTTAATAAATTTGTATTATTTTACTAAAATTACTCAATTTAAATATTAGTTAATTATTATTGTAAAATAAGGTTTTTATTAACATTAATAAATTTATGGATAAAATTATACAATTTATTGAATAAAAATTTAAAAAGCTTCAATTTTTACAATATTATTAATTGTTAATTGTTATTAAGTTGTTAATAAAATGTTAAAAAATACTTATCATCAATATTCACAACACATAATACTAATACAATAAATATATATATATATTTAATATGACACCTTTACACAAAGTAATAAAAAATAAAGATACAAAGATAAATCCAATTTGGGTTATGAGACAAGCTGGAAGATATTTACCTGAATTTAGAGAAATAAGAAAACTAAATCCAAATTTTATAAATTTATGTTTAAATGAAGATTTATCCGCAGAAATTACCTTGCAACCCTTACAAAGATTTAATTTAGATGCTGCAATAATTTTTTCAGATATTTTAATGTTACCATACGGGTTAAATCAAAAAGTTGAATTTGAAAAAGGTTTTGGACCAAAGCTTGGTGAAGTAAATATCGATGAAATTTCAAGATTAGATGAAGTTGATTTTGTTCAAAAAATATATCCAATTTATAAAGCGATTAAAAAAGTTAGCACAAATAAAATAGTAAAAAATAAAAATACAATAGGATTTGTTGGTGCGCCCTGGACTTTATTGGTTTACATTATTAATCAACAATCTCCTAAAAAAAACCTTAAAAAAAATTTTTTTAAAGATAATTTTTTAATAAATAGAATTTTGTTAATTTTAGAAAAATTTCTAAAAATACATATCAAAAACCAAATTGATAATGGTGCAAATGTAATACAGATATTTGATAGTTGGGCAGGTTTATTAGATGAAAAAGATTTACCTAATTATATTTATTCACCCACTTTAAACCTTGTTGATTATGTTAAGTCTTTAAATACACCTGTTATATGTTTTCCTAGAGAAATTAAAAATTATAAAGAATTTTGTGAAATTGTTAAACCAGATGCAGTTGGCATCGATTATAATATTGATCCAAAAAAAATTTTAAGGGATATAAAAATTCCAATTCAAGGTGGACTTGATCCCAAAGTATTACTTACTGACAAAGTGACGTTAAAAAAAGAAGCAACAAAATATTTAGATATTTTTAAAGATCATCCTTATATTTTTAATTTAGGGCACGGGGTTTTACCTGAGACAGACCCTAATATGTTTGAGTTTTTAGTAAACACTGTAAAAAACTATTAATGAAAAAAGCTGTAATTCTTTTTAATTTAGGGGGTCCCGATAAATTAGAGAATGTTGAACCATTTTTATTTAATCTATTTAATGATCCTGCAATACTAAATTTACCTACTATTTTTAGATATCCTCTAGCTAAATTAATTTCTAACAGAAGAGCGCCAACAGCTAAAAAAATATACCAAGAGCTTGGTGGATTCTCCCCCATTTTAAAATTAACAGGAGATCAATCAAAAGCCCTCGAATTAGAGCTTAATAATGATGATCAACACTCAGAATACAAATGTTTTATTGTTATGAGGTGCTGGCACCCAAGATCAGAAGAGGTTGTAAACTATGTTAAAAATTTTAATCCAGATGAAATTATATTAATACCTCTATACCCACAATATTCTGCAGCAACATCAGGATCATCAATAAAAGAATGGAAAAATGTTTGTAAAAAAAATAATCTTAAGATTAAAACGAGTACAATCTGCTGCTATCCTACAGATGATAATTTTATATTAGCACATAAAGAAGAAATAATTAAAAAGATAAGTAATTTAGAAAAATTCAAATTAATATTTTCTGCACATGGCTTACCAGAAAAAAATATAAAAAAAGGAGACCCTTACCAGTGGCAAATAGAGCAATCTGTTGATAAAATCGTTAAGTCTTTAAATATTAAAGACCTAGATTGGATATTAAGTTATCAAAGTCGAGTTGGACCTTTAAAATGGATTGGTCCATCTACAGAAGATATAATTGTAGAAAATTCAAAATTAGAGAAACATATTGTGTTGGTCCCTATAGCGTTTGTATCAGAACACTCAGAAACTTTAGTTGAATTAGATATAGAATATAAAGAATTGGCTGATAAAAATGGATGTAAAAATTATACACGAGTACCAGCTCTAGGCACAAATAAAAATTATATAAAAACCTTGTCTAATTTAATAATTAACAAAAAAAATCATAATTTTAATGGGGAGCTTTTCCCACCAAAGATACAATGTCCAAATCAATTTGTAAAATGTCCGTGTCTAAATCATGAATAGTTATTTATTGTTTAAAAGTTTACATTTGATAGCTGTTGTTTCGTGGATGGCTGGTCTTTTGTATCTGCCAAGAATTTTTGTTTACCATGTCGAAAACAAAGAAAAAAAAGAAGCTGCAGATATATTTGAAGTGATGGAAAAAAAACTTTTTTTTTACATCATGCGTCCAGCAATGATTTTTACTTGGATTTTTGGTTTAATCTTAATCTATTTAAATGGGATAGAAATATTTTCTCAATTATGGATGCAAATAAAAATAGTTTTGGTTATCTTATTGTCGGCATACAATGATTATTTAGGAAAATGCCTTGTATCTTTAAAAAATAATTCCAACACCAGATCTTCAAAATTCTTTAGAATAATTAATGAAATCCCAACGGTAATGCTTATTTTTATTGTTTTTCTTGTTATTTTTAAGCCAATCTAGGGTTGAAATAACAATTGTAGTATATATATTAAATCTATCTTAAATAATCCTTAAAAATTAAATCATGAATATCCAAGAGTTAAAATTAAAATCATCTGAGCAACTTATTAGTCAAGCTGAGGAATTAAGCATCGAAAATGCTAGCACATTAAGAAAACAAGAAATTCTTTTTGCAATTTTAAAAAAAGTTGCAGAAAAAGAGGAAATTACCGGCGCAGGTGTTTTACAATTATTACAAGATGGATTTGGTTTTTTAAGAGCAATGGAATCAAACTATTTGCCAGGACCAGATGATATTTATGTCAGCCCAAGTCAAATTAGAAAATTTGGTTTAAGAACAGGAGACACTGTTGAGGGACCAGTTAGAGCCCCCAAAGAAGGTGAAAGATATTTTGCTTTACTTCAAGTTAGTAAAATTAATTTTGAAGAACCAGAAAAAGCGAGGCACAAAATTGCATTTGATAACCTAACACCTCTTTATCCAGACCAACAAATGGTAATGGAAGTTGAGACAACTAAAGTAGAAAAAAAACCAGATTTAACACCTAGATTAATCGACCTTGTAAGCCCAATTGGAAAAGGACAAAGATCTATTATTATTTCACCACCAAAAGCTGGTAAAACAATGATATTGCAAAGTATTGCAAACTCAATTGCAAAAAATTATCCAAAAAGTTATTTGATGGTTTTGTTGATTGATGAAAGACCAGAAGAAGTCACAGACATGCAAAGAACTGTTAAGGGTGAAGTAATTAGTTCTACTTTTGATGAACCAGCACAAAGGCACGTTGCTGTTGCAGAAATGGTAATTGAAAAAGCAAAAAGATTAACAGAACATAAAAAAGATGTGGTTATATTATTAGATTCAATCACTAGATTGGGTAGAGCATATAATGCGGTAATACCAAGTTCTGGAAAAGTTTTAACAGGTGGTGTTGATGCAAATGCCCTTCAAAGACCCAAAAGGTTTTTTGGTGCAGCAAGAAATATTGAAGAAGGTGGATCTTTAACAATTATCTCAACTGCTTTAATCGATACTGGTAGTAGAATGGATGAGGTAATTTTCGAAGAATTTAAAGGAACAGGAAATAGCGAGACAGTTCTTGATAGAAAAATTGCAGACAAAAGAATTTATCCTGCAATTGATATAACAAAATCCGGAACAAGAAGAGAAGAGTTATTGTTTGATAAAAACGATCTACAAAAAATGAATGTTCTTAGAAGAATTATTGCACCAATGGGGACAATGGATGCTATTGAGTTCATAAACTCAAAACTTAAAGAAACTAAAAATAACGCAGAATTTTTCAATTCAATGAATAAACCTGCTTAAAAAATTATATTTTTTTTATCTTACTTCTTTTATAATAAAAAAATTAATCATTTATGGATGAAAAATTTTTAAAATTATCTAATTTATTTAAAGAAGAAAAATATGATGAGTTAATTCTTTTTATACAATCTTCATTTAAAGATAAATCATCACAAATATTAAATCTTTTAGGTGTAGCCAGATTATTTAACAGCAAAGACAAAGTCTCTTTAATTTTAGCATTATCTGATTTTAAACAAGGTTATTTAAAAGAAAAAACAACAAATTTTGGTCTAGAAGCACTAATTAATTTTATTAATACAGCAGTTGATTTATATATTCTACAAAGTCCTGCAGAGGATGTAATAAATGACTCATCTATTTTTTTAAATCAAACCAATGAATTATTTGAAGAAGCAGAAATATGCTTTGGATATAATGAGAAATTAGTTTCAGCGATAATAAGAGTTTATCAAAACCAAGGAAATTTAAATAAAACTTTATTCTATCTAAAAAAACAATTTGAAAAGAATGATTTAAATTTAAGTAGATTTTCTTCATGGATTTTTTTTAATAACTACAAGAAAAGTTGGACACAAGCTGACTTTTTGAAATATTCAAAACTATTTGCAGATAAAATTGAAAATTTTACATCAAATAATCCAATAGAATTAAATAAAAAAAAAAATAGTAAAATAAGGATTGGATTTTTATCTTCCGAAATCTTAAAAAAACATTCAATTACATATTTTCTAGAGACAATTTTTAAAAATTGTAACAGGGATAAATTCGAAATTTATTTATATTTAGACAATTATTTAGAAGATGAAAATACAAATGAATTTAAAATTTTAGCTAAAAAATCTATCAATGTTTCTAATTTAAAAGATATTGAAGCTTTTAATTTAATTAGAGAAGACAATATTGATATAATGTTTGATATCACTGGCATGACTTCACTTAATAGAGTCTCTTTATTTAAAAATAGGTTGGCACCAAAACAAATTTCTTGGTTGGGCTACTGTAATACTTCGGGCTTAGATAATATGGATTATTTGATTGCGGATAGAAATCTTATTTATGAGGAAGAAGAAAATAATTATTCAGAGAAAATAATTTATTTACCTAATATTTGGAATTGTCATTCTGGGCTAAACTTCGAGAGATCAGAGTCAGATGCACCCTGCTTAAAAGAAAAAAATATAACTTTTGGTTCATTCAATAATTTTAACAAAATCAATGAAAGAGTTATTTATGTGTGGTCTCAAATTTTACAAAAAGTTAAAAATTCTAAACTAATTTTAAAATCTTCACTAAAGATGAATAGAAGTTACTTAAAAAAAGAATTTAATAAATATGGAGTAATAGATTCAATTATTTTCTTAGAAAAGAGAAAATTAGAAAGTCATTATAATTTATATAAACAAATAGATATTGCTTTAGACACATTTCCCTACAACGGCGTTACCACAACTTTCGAAGCAATTTCTATGGGTGTTCCTGTTATAACTATGAAAGGATATAATTTTAATTCAAGATGTGGAGAATCAATCATTAAAAATTTAGGCATGGATAGCTTAATTGCTAATGATGAAGAAGATTATATTTCCAAGACTATAAATATGACTGTGGATAAAAATAAATTATCAGAGACTAGAAAAACAATATTTAATACGTCATATCAAACTCCATTATTTGATACTAAAAAATTCTCTAGTGATTTTTTTGATATTTTAGGAAAAATTTAATTTTTTAAATATCACGAAAAACTTGTTTATTTATTAAGTAAGTTATTTTAATTACTAAATTTAAAGATATAATTTATAAATGAGTATCTATGCTTTATCTAGTGGGCCGGGAATTTCAGGAATTGCTGTTGTTAGAATTTCTGGAGAGGAAACTTCGAGAGTTATTGAAATATTAACTGGTAAAAATGTTCCAAAACCCAGAGTAGCAACACTTAGAAAAATCAATAAAATCAACACTTCTGAGTTAATAGATGAAGGTATTATATTATGGTTTCCAGGCCCTGAGAGCTACACAGGCGAAGATATGGCTGAAATACAGGTACATGGAAGCAAAGCGGTAGTTGATGCCCTACACTCTTCAATTTCTCAGATAGAAAATTGTAGATTAGCTGATCCAGGTGAATTTACAAAATTAGCATTTCAAAATGGAAAAATAAATTTGCTGAAGGCGGAAAGTATTGCAGATTTAATTTCCTCTGAAACTGAAATTCAAAGACAACAAGCCATCAAAATAATGAATGGAAAATCGGCAGACCAATTTAATTTTTTAAGAGAAAAACTTTTAAAAATTTTATCACACGTTGAAGCTAAAATTGATTTTCCGGAAGAAGATTTAGCAAATAATATTTTAGATGAAATTAAAAATAGTTCAGATGAAGTAATAATTAAAATTAAAAAAATATTAAACGATCAGAAAGTTGGAGAAAGAATTAGAGAAGGTTTTAAAATTGCAATTCTTGGACCAACTAATGCTGGGAAATCTAGTTTGATGAATCATTTGTCAAACAGAGATGTAGCAATCGTTTCTGAAATCGCGGGTACCACTAGAGATGTTATCGAAACACATCTTAATATTGATGGATATCCTGTGATAATATCTGATACTGCAGGAATAAGAGACTCTAAAGATGAGATAGAAAAGAAAGGTATAAAATTATCCCTAAATAGAGCCGAGGAAGCAGACTTAAAGCTTGTTGTGGTAGATGCAAAAAACATTGATTTTACTGATGTTTTGAAGGGTTTATTAAATGAAAATGCAATTTTAATTATTAATAAGTCTGATCTCTTAAAAAAAGATATTGATTCAGAAATTAAAAAAATAAATCATGTTTTAATTTCTATTAAAGAAAATGAAAACATCGATGAATTAATTTTAAAAATAAAAAATAATTTAAAAAATAAATTTATTACAAGTGATGATATTTTAATTACCAGAGAAAGACACAGGCAACATCTACAACAATGTTTAGAACATTTAAATAATTTTAATCAAAAAAAAGATATCGAGGATTTTGATAAAGCTGCAGAAGATTTACGATTAGCTACTAGACATTTAGGCATGATTGTTGGAAAAGTTGATGTTGAAGAGATATTAGGTAGTATTTTCGACGATTTTTGTATAGGTAAATAATACACTATTTTGCTGGTTTTTTGCAATTTATATCAAAAAATATTGATAATAATGGCCTATTTAAAAAAAATTAAGCCTATCTTGTAAATTATATAATCACCTATAAATTTGGCATATGAAAAATGATTTGTCATTTGATGTTGTGGTAATTGGTGGTGGACACGCCGGGTGTGAAGCTGCAGCAGCATCAGCTCGTCTAGGAGTTAACACTGCCCTATTCACTCATAGAATAGAAACTATTGGAGAGATGTCTTGTAATCCAGCAATAGGTGGTTTGGGAAAAGGCCATTTGGTTAGAGAGATAGATGCTCTTGATGGTGTAATGGGTGAGGTTGCAGATAAATCAGGAATACAATTTAGATTATTAAATAGAAGTAGAGGACCAGCTGTTAGAGGACCAAGAACTCAATCAGATAGATCATTATATCGTAAATATATGCAAGAAAAATTGCTAAACTATTGTAATTTAAGTGTTTTTTCTGATCCTGTAATTAATTTTATTTTTATTAAAAATGCAATAAATGGATTTGAAACTAAGCAAGGTAAAAAAGTTTTATGTAACAAGCTAATACTAACAACGGGCACTTTTTTAAATGGTTTGATTCATATAGGCAATGAAAGAACACCAGCTGGAAGGTATGATGAAAAACCTTCAACAGGATTAAGTGAACAATTAGAAAAATATAATTTTAAAATTGGAAGATTGAAAACAGGAACACCTCCAAGACTAGATGCAAGGACAATTAATTTTAAAAATTTAGAGGAACAGTTCGCAGATGATGATCCTTATTTTTTTTCTTTCTTAACTAAAAAAAATATTAACAAACAAGTCTCATGTAGGATGACTTATACCAATAACAAGGTGCATAAAATTATAGAAAGAAATTTGTCTAAGAGTGCAATGTATTCTGGTAGCATAAAGGGAGTTGGTCCTAGATACTGTCCATCTATAGAAGACAAGATAGTAAAATTTGCTGATAAAGGTCAACATCAGATATTTTTAGAGCCAGAAGGACTAAATGACTATACAATTTACCCAAATGGCATCTCAACATCGCTTCCAGCAGATATACAACAAGAAATATGTAACAATATCAAAGGTTTAGAAAGTGTATCTATTTTAAGGCCAGGATATGCTATAGAATATGACTATATAGATCCTAGGGAGCTGTTTTTAACTCTTGAAACTAAGAATATTAGTAATCTTTACCTTGCTGGGCAAATTAATGGAACAACAGGATATGAAGAAGCAGCTGCCCAGGGCCTTATAGCTGGGATTAATGCCGCTCTATCTATTAAAAAATTAGAGCCTTTCATACTTGATAGATCTGATGCGTACATAGGAGTAATGATTGATGATTTAGTGACCAAAGGTGTAGCTGAACCATATCGGATGTTTACATCAAGAGCAGAATATCGATTAAGTCTTAGATCTGATAATGCGGATCAAAGATTAACAGAAAAAGGAATAGAAATTGGATTAGTTGGTGATGTAAGAAAAGCTCTTTATTTAGATAAACTAGATAAAATTAATCAAATTAACAGAAAAATGAATCAATCTACTATTTCACCTAATAAAGCTGTGAAATTTGGGGTTAAAATAGCAAAAGATGGAATTTTAAGATCTTCTAATGAGATATTAACTCAAAAAGAAGTTAATATGAGCAAAATTAGGGAAATATGGTCAGATATACCATTTTTTAACAAAGAAATAGATGAACAAATTCAAATAAACGCTCATTATAGAGGTTATTTAAAAAAACAAAAGGCTGATATTTTAGCCTTTAAACGAGATGAAAACCTTATAATACCAGATAAAATTAATTATGATGGTCTTTCAGGGTTGTCAAATGAGGTTAAAGCTAAATTTAATGAAATAAGGCCAAAAACAATGGGTCAAGCCCTGAGAATTGATGGAATTACTCCAGCTGCTGTATATATTTTGTTGTCACACGTTAAAAGAAAGTCTATTAAGCATATAGCTTAATGGATCAAGAAATTTTAAATTCATATTCTAGACTCAATGACTTAAATGTTTCACGTGAAACATTTTTAGACTTTGAAAACTATATATCCCTCATTCTTGAAAAAAATAAAAAAATTAATATAATTAGCCAAAATACAGCATCAAAAAAGGCTATAATTGACCGTCATATTATAGATTCAGCACAAATTATTGATTTTGTTGATTTTAATAGCGATACAACCACAGATTTAGGTTCAGGAGGAGGGATGCCTGGAATTATCGTGGCAATTATACTTAAAAACATGAAAAATGATATGAATGTGCATCTTTATGAAAAAAGCTATCATAAAAGTCATTTTTTAAAAGAAGTTTCAGAAAAATTAAATTTAAATACAAAAGTTTTTCAAAAAAATATTTTTGAAATTAAAAATTTAGAAACAGGAACGATTATGTCGAGAGCTTTTAAACCAATGCCAGTAATATTAGATTTAGTTTATGAAAATTTTTCTAAATATAAAAACTTAATTTGTTTTATGGGAAAGAGCGGAAAAAAGGTTTTTGAAAATTCACAAAAAAATTGGAAGATGGAGTATACAGAAAAAAAAAGTTTAACAAATGAAGATTCATTCTTGATAAATATAAAAAAAATTAAAAAAAAAAATTAAAAAGACTACAAAAAAATTTAATGCAAATTATTTCAATCATAAATCAAAAGGGTGGGGTGGGAAAAACAACCACAGTAATTAATCTCGCAGCTGGATTATCTCAACTAAACAAAAAAATTCTTGTAATTGATCTAGACCCACAAGGAAATGCAACAACAGGACTTGGATTATCTAATATGGATAACTCAAGCGATACAATTTATGGAGTATTAAATGGAACTAAAGAGATTGGAGAGGTAATTAAAAAAACACAGTTTGAAAATTTAGATATTATTACATCTAATGTAGACTTATCAGGATTGGAAGTAGAAACAGCTGATGATAGTAATAGAGCTTTTATATTAAAGACTAAATTAGCCCCTTATTTAAACAATTCTAGAGATTCTTATGATTATATCTTAATTGATTGTCCACCGTCGTTGAGCCTTCTGACAGTGATGGCCCTTGTATGTTCAAGCTCACTTTTAGTTCCTTTGCAGACAGAGTTTTTTGCTCTTGAGGGCTTAACTCAGTTGATGAAAACAATTGAAAGAATAAAAGTAAGTTTAAATCCAAATTTAAAAATCAGAGGTATACTTTTAACAATGTACGACAAAAGAAATAAGCTTTCATCACAAGTTGAGAAAGAAGCTAGAGATTATTTTAGTAAAAAAGTTTATTCAACAGTGATACCAAGGAACGTGAGATTGTCCGAAGCCCCTTCACACGGAATGCCAGTTTTAATTTATGATAAATCTTGTCAGGGTAGCAAATCATATTTTAGTTTTACTGATGAATTTATTAATCAAGAGTCAACAACAGGAAGTGTTGCTTAATGGATAAAATTAAAAAAGGATTAGGTCGGGGTCTATCTTCATTGATAGGTGAAACAAAAGTAGAGGCTCAAAAAAATCAATTATCGATAATTGATATAATACAAAATAAATATCAACCAAGAAAAATCTTTGATGAAAAAAATTTAGAAGATTTGACAAATTCAATTAAAGAAAGAGGGATAATACAGCCCATCATAGTTCGAAAATCAAATGATGATAATTCAAAGTTTGAGATAATTGCAGGCGAGAGAAGATGGCTTGCAGCTCAAAAAGCTGGTCTTCATAATGTACCTGTAGTTGTCACTGAAGCTGATGATCTTAAATCCTTGGAGTTTGCAATAGTAGAAAATGTCCAAAGGCATGATCTAAATTCACTTGAAGAAGCACAAGGTTATAAACGCCTTATAGATGAGTTCTCTTATGATCAAGAAAAGGTTTCAAAATTTATAGGCAAGAGCAGAAGTTATATTTCAAATTCTTTAAGGATTTTAACATTGCCAGAGGATGTTATAAAATTAATAGAGGCTCAAAAATTATCTACAGGTCATGCTAAAATATTAGTGGGTTTAGATAATGCAAGTTTTGTAGCTAATAAAATTATTAAAAATAAACTTTCTGTAAGACAGGCAGAAAATTTTGTTCAATTATTTAAAAAGAAGAGACAGGGATCAAAAGTTAAAAAAGATACTAATATTTTAGCTCTAGAGTTATCTATATCTAATAAAATAGGTTTAAATGTTGATATACAGAATAGCAAAAGAAATAAAGGTAAAATATCTTTTGAGTACAAAGGTTTAGATCAATTAAATAAAATAATAGATTTAATTAAAACTTATTACTAATTTTTTTGGATGATATATCTAAAACAAAATTTGAGATAATATTAACTGGATTTATATTATTTTTTTTTATTTGAAGCTCAATTTCATTAATTTCAAATAATATTTTTTTAATTTGCTTGTACGTCCACCTATTTATTTGTTGCTTTACGAGCTGTTTGTCTTTCCAAAAAATTGGTGGCTTAGCGTTAGCAATAGTTTTATCTAAGTTTTTATTTTCATTGTAATCATTTGCTAAATTAGACAACCTTTTTAACTTGCTCAGAAATGTTCTGACAATAGTTATGCAATCTTCATTACTAAAATTGTTTTCGTTCATAATGCTTATAATTTTTCTTTGATTTTTAGCCAAACAATTATCTACTAGTTCAGTTATTCCATGATTTTCAATTAAGTTTGATATTTTTAAAAGATCTTCTGTTAATAATTTTTTCTTACTTTGAGATAAAAATTTTATTTTTTCTAATTCGTTTTTCAATACACCTCTATCCCCATTGCATCTATTTACAATTAAATTTATATTTTCTTGAGAAATAACAACTTTGTTTTCTTTAAAGTAATTGTAAGATAATTTAGATAATGTTTCAGGGGAGTCTGGATAGAAAGGAATACATACTAATTTTTTATCTTTTTCAAAAATCGATCTTAATTTTGATCTTTTTTCAAGAATATTAGAATTTATTAATATTGATATTTTTGAAATATCTTTTTCTATTACTTCTTCAATGATCCTAACTATTTTATCTGTGGCTCTATTTATAAGTATGATTTTTTCATCTTCAAATAAAGATTCAGATAAAATATTTTCATAAAAAATTTCAGTATTTTCTAAAATTTCTTTTTCATCATATCTATTTAAAGATTTATCTTTATTAACTTCTAAAATTTTTGATATTTTCTCCTCTTTAGCACCTTGATTTTGACCATAAAATAAAACCAAATTATTGATTTTCAAATCAATTTTACTTGTTTCATATGATTTTAAGATCATTGTTTGCTTGAAAGCTCTAAGTTTAATTTTCTTATAAATGAAGTAGCAAAGTTTTCCTTAATTGTATTTTCATAATTAATTTGATCAAAAGAATTTGAATTTTTTTTAATATTTTGTTTTTCCTGGTAATTAATTGTTTCTGTTTTGTTATTTTCTATTATTTGAAAGTTAACAGTTGCTATCAACTGATAACCAGATGCTGATCCTTTTATGTTTTTTGAGATAATCCTTTTTTCATAATTTGAATGAATTTTAATGTTAAAAACATTTTTTGAGCTAGGTTTAGAGATTCTCTGGATTTCACTCATCATTGTATTGTTGATTATATTGTCTCCTGAAATTTGAGTTATATTGATTTTATAATTTACATTATTTGAATTGTATAAAGGAGTGAAACCACAATTAGTAAATAACAAAAATACAAATAAATAAAAATATTTTTTTATCATTTAAATTATTATATTCATCAATTTATCTTTTATATAAATTTTTCTCTTAACATTTTTTTCATCAAAATATTTTGTTATTGTTTCATCATTGCTGATAATTTCAAACAATTTTTCTTCAGATATTTCTTTGTTTGTTTCGATTAATCCTCTTTTTTTTCCATTTATTTGAATCACAATTTTAACTGTATTTTCTTGTAGTTCATTCTCATCATATTTTGGCCAACGTTTTTCTTTGGAATTTAATAATTGCAAACATTCGCTTGAAAAATGCGGAACTACAGGGGTGATTGCAATTAAAATTTTTTCATAATTTTCATAGAGAGTTTCTTTTTTATAATCTCTGTCTAGTTGTTTAAACAAAAATGAGTACATTTCATGAAGGTTAGCTACTATTTTATTGTAATTAAAATTTTCCAAGTTCTCTGTGACTCTTTTTAAAAATTTATTTGTAAATTTTTTAATTTCTCCATCAGTATCTTCAATATAATTCATATTAATTTTTTCTTTGATCTTTAAATTTAAATTCCATAATTTTTGAATAAATTTAAATGAAGATACAATTCCTTCCTCAGACCATTGGACATCTTTTTCTGGAGGACTATCAGAAAGAATAAATAATCTAGCCGCATCTGCACCATAATTCATAATAATTTTTTCAGGATCAATAGTATTCTTTTTTGATTTAGACATTGATTCTGATGGTCCAACTTTAATTTCTTTAGAATTATCTTTAATGAGAAATTTCTTACCGTTAATAGTATCAATTTCATCGGGGCTTACCCAATTATTATTATGATCTTTATAAGTTTCGTGACAAACCATTCCTTGAGTAAACAAACCACTAAAAGGTTCTGATATATTTAATTTATCATTTTTATGTGAAAGAGCTTTCATAAAAAATCTTGAATATAATAAGTGCAATATTGCATGTTCAACACCACCAATATATTGATCTACTGGCATCCAGTAATTTACATCATTAATATCAAAACCATATTCATTATTTTTTGGAGAACAAAATCTTAAAAAATACCACGAGGAATCTACAAATGTATCTAGTGTATCTGTTTCTCTTTTATATTTCTCATTATTAATTGTTATATTTTTCCATTCATTTTCCATATCTAATGGATTACCAGTAGACACTAATTTATCTATTTTTGGTAGTTTAACTGGTAGCATTTTTAAAGGAACTTTATGTGAATTATTATCTTTGTCATACATGATGGGTATAGGGCATCCCCAATATCTTTGACGTGAAATTCCCCAATCTTTTAATCTAAAGTTTATTTTTTTTTGACCAAGTTTTTTCTTTTCTAAAATTTCAATTGTTTTAATGATAGACTCTTCTGGACACTTTAGTCCATCAAGAAAAGATGAATTAAAAATATATCCAGGACCTGTGTATGCTTGATCTTCTACTTTGAAATCTAAATTATTTAGATCTGGTGTTACAACGGCATTTATTTTTAGAGAGTATTTTTTAGCAAAATCCAAATCTCTCTGATCGTGAGCAGGACATCCAAAAACTGCACCTAATCCGTAATCCATCAAGACAAAATTTGCAAAATAAACTGGAACTTTTATATTTTCATCAAGAGGATTTATGGCAGTTAATTCTGTTTTAAAGCCAATTTTTTCTGCGTTAGCTATTGATTCTTCGGTTGTCCCAGTTGTTGAACAATTTTTTTTAAATTTCAAAAATTCTTCATCTTTATCATAAAATTTTGCTAAAGGATGGTCCACAGATAGAGCTATAAAAGATAATCCAAATAAAGTATCTGGTCTTGTTGTAAAACACTTTATTTCAGAAATATCTTTTGATGACTCAATTTTAAAATTTATTTCACACCCAAATGATTTACCAATCCAGTTTTTTTGCATAGTTTTGACTTTGTTAGGCCACCCATCCAATGTATTTAAGTTTTCCAAAAGATCTTCAGAAAATTTTTTAATATTAAAAAACCACTGATTTAATTTTTTTCTTTCAACTATTGCGCCAGAGCGCCAGCCTTTTCCATCAATTACTTGTTCATTTGCAAGAACTGTATTATCAATTGGGTCCCAATTAACGTACTCTTCTTTACGATAAACTAATCCTTTATCGTATAATTCTAAAAAAAATATTTGTTGATGTTTGTAATATTCAGGAGAGCATGTTGAAATTTCTCTATCCCAATCTATTGAAAGACCTAATTTTTTTAATTGGGCCTTCATGTTTTTAATATTAGACTCAGTCCATGTTTTAGGGTCTAGATTGTTTTGTCTTGCAGCATTTTCAGCTGGCATACCAAAAGAGTCCCACCCCATTGGATGTAAAACATTATATCCCTGTAATGCTTTAAATCTTGCAAGCACATCACCAATTGTATAATTTCTTACATGGCCCATATGAATTTTTCCTGATGGGTAGGGAAACATTTCTAAACAATAAAACTTTTTCTTATTTTTATCTACTTTTGTTGAGAAAGTTTTTTCTTTATCCCAAAATTCTTGCCATTTAATTTCAATTTCTTTAAAATTATATCTTTCCACTGAATTTAATATTTTTTTTTAATGATAATTTATTTTACCCAATTTTACTTTTATTATTTTTTATCTTTTTTTTTGGATTTATAAATCGTTGCTTTTTTTAAAATTTCTTTTTTTAATTCAGTTACTAATATTTTGTTTGTTTCTGTAATTTTACAGTTCATAAGATTATTAACACACTTTCTATTAAAAACCTTTATATCTAAAGCGTCAGACCTAATTTCATTTGTAAGAAATCTTATTGAAATTTTTATACTTTCGTTTTGATTTTGTTCATCTGAATACCAATCTGTAATAATAATACCGCCACTATAATTAACTGATGTCAAAGGCATAAAATCAATTACATCTAATGAAGCTCTCCATAATTCATTTGAACTCGCAAATTCAAAAGTTCCACCAGATTTATTATTATTTAAGTCCATCAATCGAAAAGCTTTTCCTTCTTTGATGTTCTGTTCAATTCTTTTTTTTGGGTCTGCTGGATACTTTCTAGCATCTGCACCAGGAAGTTTTCCATTGCATCCATTAAGGACGAATAAAGTAGTCAAAAGAAAAGTAAGTGATTTATATAATTTAATAGAAAACATGTTGGCTTTTTTGAGATTTATTTAATTTATACAATATTTTTTAAAAATAGCTAAAATAATAGCTTTTAAGGTAAAAAGTGATGTAAAAATGCAACACTTTTTGATTATTTGTTGCTATATCTCAGTTTTTTCAAACAATTCAAAGAATAATGATAATTAAAGCATGTTTATTATTGATAATAACAAATAAATAAAAAGGAGTAATTAATATGAACAATTTAAAAAAAATAGGCTTAACTGCATTAGCAGGTTCGCTTGTTGCTACTTCAGTAGCTGTTGCTGGTGAATTATCAGCTTCAGGTTCTGCTAGTATGAAAGTATCAAACCATAGCGCATCTGCATCAGGTAAAACTGTTGGTATGGCTAACAGTGTATATCTAGCTGGTTCAGGTGAATTAGATAATGGTTTGACTGTATCTATGTCTTTTGAATTAGACAACGGTGCTTCTAATGGAACAACTTCTCCATTTGATAACCACTCTGTAACAGTTTCTTCAGATTCTTTGGGATCTTTAACTGTACACGGACACGGTGGAACTAACGCTGCTTCAGCATTAGACGGTACTGCTGCTGGTGACCTATGGGATAACACTCTAGGATTAGTTACTGGTGCTTCAGGAACTGCTATGGTTGCTGCTGCAAGTGGAGACAACCTAGTTGTTTACACTTTACCAACTTTAGCTGATGGTGTTGCAATTTCTGTTTCAGCAGATACTGCTGGCGCAAACCACGAAACTTCAACTGCAATAGGTTTATCTTACACTGGTGTTGAAGGTTTAACAGTTAGCTTAGGTAAAGGTGATGACAGTTCAACAGTTGCTGTTGATATTGAACAAACAACTATGAAAGCTTCATACGCGTTTGGACCTTTAACTATTTCTGCAAGTCAGAGTGATTACGATCACACTACTGCTGCTAATGATCAAGAAGTAACATCTTACAATGTGGCTTACACAGTGTCTGATGCAATTTCTATCTCATACGGTATGGAAGATCTTGATAATAATACTGATACAGCTGAAGTAGAAATTACTGGTATTACAGCTAGTTACACTTCAGGTGGTATGACTATCACTGGTAAGTCAATCTCTGCAGATAACGTAGATGGTTCTTCTACTGGTACTAACAACGATAACGAGTACTGGAAATTAGCTGCATCATTTGCATTCTAATTTAATTTAGAACACAAAATATTAAAGGGCCCCTTTTTAGGGGCCTTTTTTTTACTCAAAATAAGATATTCCGGCAAATCCAAAACAATTTAATAATTTAATTTTTTTTAGATTTTTGTTTGAAATTCCACCTAAAGCAACAATTTTTTTATTTGTTAATTTTGATAATAATTTAAATTTATTAACACCTAAATAATTTTTATTTTGTTTAAATATTGAGGATAATAATAAAATTTTTATCTTCTGTTTTTCTTTAATTTTTATTTCTTTATTATTGTGAGCTGATCCAATTAACAAAAATTTTTTTTTAAACGAAAAAGATAAATGTTTAGTATCTTTATTGAAAGAGGGGATATATGCCCCATCTAAATCAAGTTTTAACGCTAGTTTAATGTTGTTGGATAAATAAAATTTAATCTCTCTTTGTTTGCAATATTTTTTGATTCTAGAAATAAGCTTCTCATCTGGTATTGTTGAGGAATAATTTCTATAAATAACAGCAGTTTGTTTATTTAATCTACTGATATTATTTGTTTCAAATTTATTTATAAAGTAATATTTTCTGATCATATTTGTATGCATAATACTATTAAAAATTTATTAGATGTTGAAAATAATATCAAAGCACATTTAAATGTAACAAATAATAATGATTATCCAAAAATTATAGCTGTTTCTAAAACTTTTAAGATCGATAAAATTTTACCCCTCATAGATTATGGCCATATAGATTTTGGAGAAAATAAAGTCCAGGAAGCAGTTGAAAAATGGACAGAGATTAAAAAAAAAAATTCGAGAGTAAGATTGCATATGATTGGAAAACTACAAACTAACAAAGTTAAATTAGCAGTTCAAATATTTGATTTTATTCATTCAGTAGATAGTGAAAAACTTGCAAAAAAAATTGCGGATGAACAAAATAAGATAAATAAAAAAATTAAAATATTTTTACAGGTAAACATTGGTGATGAAAATCAAAAATCGGGAATTAATAAAAATGAAGTGAAACAACTAGTTTCTTTCTGTAAAAAAATTGGTTTGGATTTAATTGGTTTGATGTGTATTCCTCCAGCAGATTTTGATCCAGAAAGTTATTTTGAAGAGATGAATAAATTAAATAAAGCTCTAGGTTTTTCTGAATTGAGTATGGGGATGTCCTCAGATTTTCTTATAGCTGCTAAACACTTATCAACGTATGTTAGAGTTGGATCTAGTATTTTTGGTAAGAGATTCTAAAAAATTTTTATTTTTTGTTTTTTTTTAATTAACTTAAGCATAATCAAAAAATCTTTTTCCTTTAAAGCAATACATCCAGCAGTGGGTTTATAATCTTTGGTCAGATGAATAAAAATGCAACTGCCCAAACCAATAATAGGTTTCTTAAAGTTATATTTTATTGGAATCAGAAAATCATATTTATAATCTTTTCTTTTTAATCTTTCATGTCTGATTTTTTTTTCTAATTTAAAAAGCTTGTTATATTTTTTTGGAAAATGAATATCATCACACCAACCCATACTTTTTTTAATTTCAATACATTTAAGTAAAGTTGATGGTTTTTCTTTACGATCTTTTCTGAAATAAAGATTTGCAATTTCAAAGGTTCCTTTTGGTGTTTTTTTATCTCCTTCTTTTTTATTCCTTGTTGAGCCTTTTTTCCCAATACAACACTTAAATTTAAATTCATCTATTTGAAGAGTGTGTTTATTTTTTACAAAAATTGTCATATTCTCTTTATGTGAGTATACATAATTTGATAATATATAAGTTTAACCCATTATATCATATTCTTGAAGAGCTTGGTTTAGATTTAAATTTAAAGATCACCTTTGAAAATAATGAGAATTCTTTAAATAATAAAATAAAAAATTTAAATAATTATTTAATTATATCAAATAAAAAATATTTAAATATTGGTAATCAACTTGTTTTAGATAATTCACCAATTAATATTTTTAAATTAGTAGAAAAGATAAACATTGAATTTTTAAAGCTTCAATTTAGTAGTCAATCTAATTTGAAAATAAACAAATATACTATAGATCTAAATTCAAGAGAAATGCTAATAAACAACTCTAAGCTTAAGTTGACTGAAAAAGAGATTAATACAATTACTTATTTATCAAAATCAAACAAACCGGTTAGTATTAATGAATTGCAAGAAAAAGTCTGGAGCTATCAATCTGATATGGAAACTCATACTGTTGAGACTCATATTTATCGATTAAGAAAAAAAATTTTAACTACCTTTAATGATAATGAATTTATTATTAGTAAAAAAAATGGTTATCAAATCAAATAAAAAAAACCCAATAATTAAAGAACTGTTTACAAAAAAATATAAATCAAAAATAGTAAATCCTAAAAAAGGCAAGGGAAGTTTTAAAAGAAAGAAGAGTTAAGGTTAAAGTCTTGCCCCAATTTGTTGTATTACTCTTGATGACAATTCGGTACCCTTTTCCAGACACTCTTTTGTTGTTAATTTATTTATGTACCCATGTAGAAATCCAGCAGCAAAGAGATCACCAGCACCAGTAAGGTCTACAATTTTAAGATTTTTTTGTATGCCACTTTCAACAATTTCTTCACCGTCAATTGCAACTGCCCCTTTCTCACCTCTAGTTACAATTATCAACTTATTAAGTTGTTTTGAAAAGTTTATAACTTCGTCGAAATTTTTTGCTTCAATTAATGAGATAATTTCTTGTTCATTAGCAAAAGTTATATCCAGTTTGTTTTTTACTAAGTTTAAAAAATGAGGTTTGTGTCTGTCTACACAAAATTGATCAGAGAGTGACATAGCTACTTTGTTTGCATTGTTAATAGCTTTGTCAAACGCTTTCTTGGGTTCTCCCTCATCCCACAAGTAACCCTCTAAAAATATTATCTCACTTTTTTTAACTGCATCAGAACTAACATCATTCTCATTAATTTTTCCTGCTGTTCCTAGAAACGTGCACATTGTTCTTTCAGAGTCTGGGGTGACTAATATTAAACAAGTACCCGTTGGTAACTCTTCCTTCTTTTTTGAGTAAAAATATTCTACATTTTCTTTTTTTAAACCCTCTTCATATTTGCTACCAAAATCATCATCTGAAACTTTACCTATAAAACCAGCCTTCTCACCAAGTTGAGATATACCAACTATTGAGTTTGCTACAGATCCTCCAGAAACAGTTTTTTCAATTTTGAGATTAGCTAATAATTTCTTAAATTTATTTTCATCAAAAAATAATTTCATTGAACTCTTCGTGAGATTATTTTTACTAATAAAGCTGTCATCAACTTTACAAATGACATCTACTATCGCGTTTCCTATTCCTAAAATTTTCATATTAAGCTTTTTTGGTAATAACAGGTTTTTTTCTACTTGGGTAGCAAGTAGTACATATTTTGCAAGTCAAACCATAACAATCTCTTGCCGAACAATATTCTCGCCCATAAAAAATCATTTGTAGGTGAAGTTTAGACCAGATTTTTTTAGGAAAAATTCTTTTTAAATCCTTTTCGGTTTGAATTACATTTTTTCCATTTGTAAATCCCCATCTTTGTGCAAGTCTATGAATATGCGTATCAACAGCAAAGGCTGGATACCCAAAACCTTGAGACATCACTACGCTAGCTGTTTTATGGCCTACACCAGGTAATTTTTCAAGCTCCTCAAAAGTTTTAGGTACTTTTCCGTTGTGTTTTTCTAAAACTTGTTTTGACATCAAATAAATACTTTTTGCCTTTATTCTAAAAATTCCAATTTTTTTGATTAGTTTTTCAATTTGTTTTTTTCCTAATTTTACGAAATGCTCAGGTTTATAATATTTTGGATAAATATTTTTTGTAACATTATTTACATTTACATCTGTACATTGTGCTGAAAGAAGCACAGAGATTAAAAGAGTAAAAGTATTTTTGCTTTTAAGAGGAATTGGTGCTTTAGGATAAATCTTATTTAATATTTTTATTATTAATTTTGCCTTCTGTTTTTCATTCATTATAAAAAATTAAGCACATCTCTCATAGAATACAGGCCAGATTTTTTTTTCATTATCCATTTAGAAGCTGTTAATGCTCCGTCAGAGTATAAAGTTCTATCAGAAGCTTCATGGTTTAGTGTAATTATTTCTTTTCCACTTGAGAATTTTACTTCATGTTTCCCAATAATTTCACCCTTTCTGATAGAGTTAAAATTAATTTTTTTTCCATAAGGAAATGATTTTTTATTTAAAAATTTCTTACCAATTAAATTATATAAGTTCTCATTTTTTCCATCTGCAATTCCTTTTCCTAGCATTAAGGCTGTACCTGATGGATAGTCTTTTTTATGTTTGTGGTGCACTTCAAATATTTTACTTAAATATTCATCGTTCAGTGATTTTGATGCAATTTCAGTCAAATACATCAATAAATTTACACCTAAGCTCATATTACCAGCTTTTAAAATAGGTATCTTTTTTGAATATTTTTTGATTTGATTTTCTTGGCTTCTGCTAAATCCAGTTGTACCAATAACAACCCTTTTTTTTAGTTTTACAGCAATTTTGAGTATTTCAATCGTGCAACTAGGGATAGTAAAATCAATAATTACATCAGTTTTTTTAAAAGCTTTTTCAGAATTTAAGTCTGGTTTAATTCCGTTAAATTTTTTATTTATTAATCTATTTTCTGTAAGTGCAACAAGTTTAAAATCTTTATTTTTTTTGGATGATTTGATTAGTTGCTGACCCATTCTTCCCAAGCAACCAGAAATTGCTAAATTAATTTTTTTCATTATAGAAAATATTAACCTTTTTTATCTAATTAGTCTTTTAGTTTTTCCAGAAACTTTTTGCCTTTTGAAAGAATTTTTTGATACTTGGATTTGATTTCTCATTTTCAATTTCTCTAAATTTTTCTAGCAATTCTTTTTGTTGCTTATTTAGATATATAGGAACTTCTGTATTTACTTGTACATATAAATCACCATTATCGCCTCTACGCATAAATGGCATTCCTTTACCTTTAAGTCTAAATTGTTTACCACTTTGAGTGCCATCTGGAATTTTAATTTTTGCTTTACCACCATCAATTGTTGGTATTTCAATTGTTGTTCCAAGTGCAGCATCAGCTATTGAAATTGGAAATTCAAAAAATAAATTCTCATCCGATCTTTTAAATAAATCATGTGAATTAACGTTTATAAATAGGTATAAATCTCCTGTTGCCCCACCTCTGCTCCCAGCCTCACCTTTACCAGCCAATCTAATTCTTGTTCCATCATCAACACCTTTTGGAATCGTGACAGATATTTTCTTAGATGTTTGTTTTTTTCCTTGACCATTACAGTCATTACATGGGTTTGTAATCTCCTCACCATTACCATTACATTGAGGACACGTTTGCTGAACGGTAAAAAAACCTTGATTAGATCTTATCTTTCCGTTTCCACCACAATAAGTGCATCTATCTGGAGAATGACCAGGTTTTGAGCCATTTCCTTTACAAGTGTTGCATTTTTCAGTTGTTGAAAATTTAATATCTTGCTTTTTTCCATGGTATGCCTCTTCAAGTGAAATTGATAAATCGTATCTTAAATCTGACCCTCTGTTATTTGAGCTTCTATTTCTTGATCTTCCACTACCACCAAAATCACTAAAAAAATCCTCAAAAATATCTGAAAAATCTGCTCCACCAAAACCACCACTATGTCTTCCACCCCCATTTTCAAAGGCTGCATGACCAAAGTTATCATAATTTTGTTTTTTTTCTTTGTCTGAAAGAGTTCCGTAAGCTTCACTAGCTTCTTTAAACTTATCTTCTGCACTTTTATCACCAGGATTTTTGTCAGGATGATATTTAACAGCAAGTTTTCTGTAAGCTGATTTTAATTCATCAGGAGATGCACTTTTTCCAACACCTAAAACTTCATAGAAATCTCTTTTAGCCATAAGTTACTTTGAGATAATGGTCGTTGATAGTCTTAAGCGCTTTTTTCTTTATCTTCTTCTTTATCTTCTTCTTTACCTTCTTCTTTTACTTCCTCAAAATCTGCATCAACTACGTTATCGTCTTTTTTTCCTTCATCATTATTTTTACTATTATCAGGTGCATCTGGTTTTTTCTCTTGAGCTTTATATATAGCCTCACCTAATTTCATTGATGCCTGAACTAACGCTTCCGTTTTTTTCTTAATATCTTCATTATCAGTTCCTTTAAGAGCTTCCTTTAAACTGGATGATGCATCTTCAATTGCTTTCTTCTCAGCATCAGTAATTTTAGACCCATGCTCTTTAAGATTCTTTTCAGTTGAATGAATTAAAGTGTCAGCCTGATTTCTTGTGTCTACAGACTCTCTTTTCTTTTTATCTTCTTCTTTATTAGCTTCTGCATCTTTAACCATTTTTTCAATCTCATCGTCACTTAATCCGCCAGAAGCTTGGATTTGAATTTTCTGCTCTTTACCAGTACCCTTATCTTTTGCTGAAACACTAACTATACCGTTTGCATCAATATCAAATGTTACTTCAATTTGAGGAACTCCTCTTGGTGCTGGAGCGATTCCAACTAATTCAAAATTACCTAACATTTTATTATCAGTCGCCATTTCTCTTTCACCTTGAAGTACTCTGATGGAAACTGCAGGCTGATTATCTTCAGCTGTAGAAAATACTTGGCTTTTTTTGGTTGGTATTGTTGTATTCTTTTCAATTAGCTTAGTTGATACACCACCTAGTGTTTCAATACCTAGAGACAAAGGTGTAACATCTAAAAGAAGTACATCTTTAACATCACCTTGAAGTACTCCAGCTTGAATAGCTGCACCCATTGCTACGACTTCATCTGGATTAACACTTTTGTTTGGATCTTTTCCAAAAAAGTTTTTAACTTCAGCTAAAACTTTGGGCATTCTTGTCATTCCCCCAACCATAATAATTTCATCTATATCACTAGCTGATATACCAGCATCATTTAATGCTGTTTTGCAAGGTGGTATCGTTTTAGCTATTAAATCTTCAACAAGAGCCTCAAGTTTTGCTCTAGTCATTTTTAAATTAATATGTTTTGGCCCTGTTTTGTCTGCAGTAATAAATGGTAAATTAATATCTGTTTGTTCTGCTGACGATAGTTCAATTTTGGCTTTTTCTGCAGCTTCTTTTAATCTTTGAAGTGCAAGCTTGTCTGATGTTAGATCTATCCCATTATCTTTTTTAAATTCAGCTATTAAGTAATCAACAATTGTATTGTCAAAGTCTTCACCACCTAAAAAAGTATCTCCATTGGTTGATTTAACTTCAAATACACCATCACCTAACTCAAGGATAGAAACATCAAATGTTCCTCCACCTAAATCATAAACTGCAATTTTTTTATTTTGTTTTTTATCTAAACCATATGCTAATGATGCTGCAGTAGGCTCATTAATAATTCTTAAAACCTCTAGGCCAGCAATTTTACCAGCATCTTTTGTTGCTTGTCTTTGTGCATCGTTAAAGTATGCGGGAACAGTTATTACTGCTTTAGTCACTTCTTGACCTAAATATTTCTCAGCCGTTTCTTTCATTTTTTGAAGAATAAAAGCAGATATCTGTGAAGGTGAATATTTTTCTCCTTTTGCTTCAATCCAAGCGTCACCCTTTTCAGAGTTAACTATTTTAAAAGGAGCTGCAGCTATATCTTTTTTTACTGTTGGGTCTTCAAAATTTCTTCCAATAAGTCTTTTAACAGCAAAAATTGTATTTTCAGGATTTGTTACAGCTTGTCTTTTCGCAGGTTGGCCGACTAGTTTTTCACCATCGTCAGTAAAAGCTACAACTGAAGGGGTTGTTCTTGCACCCTCAGCATTTTCCAGTACTTTAGGTTGGCTTCCTTCCATAATTGATACACATGAGTTTGTTGTACCAAGATCTATTCCAATAATTTTGCTCATAATTTAAATTCTACCCTTCATATATGTGTTAATATTAATTCTACAAGTTCAACAAATGTAATTATTTGTCTAAATTTTCTTTATTTTCCTCACTTTTATCATCTTTATTTTCTGTCTTTTTAGATACACCAACTAAAGATGGTCTTAGCAATCTGTCTTTTATCATAAAACCTTTTTGAACTTCTTGAACGATAGTTCCAGGTTCTTTTTGATCATCTTCTATTTCCATCATTGCTTGATGCAAATTTGGGTCTAATTTTTTATTAAGACAATCAATTGGTTTAATATTATTTTTAGTAAAAATAGAGATTAAATCTTTATTAATTATATCAAAATGTTCTAAGGTTTTTTTTAATGCTCCAGTATCCTTAAGGACTTCATCGCTCTCTAAAATTAATTTTGATCTTGCTAGGTTATCAATTAAATTTAAAGCTTCTTTTGCAAATACAAAGCCCCCATAATCAAATGCATCATCTTTTTCTTTTTCAAACCTTCTTCTTTGGTTTTCCATTTCAGCAAAAGTTCTTGCCAATTTATCTTCTAATTCTTTTATTTTTTCCTCAGGAGATAATTCTATTTTTTCTTCTACACCTTTGTTTTCTTCTTGCTTATCGCCTGATTGCTTATCAGTTTCATTGTTGTCATTTGATGTTTCAGCCGCAGTGTTCTCTTGGTTTAGGTTTTCTTCTTTTTCCATGACAGCATATATGGTAAGAAATCTCAGAATTGCTAGGTATTAATGAAAAAAATTTCAAAATTACTTATAGGTACCAATAACAGGGGAAAATATAAGGAAATTAAAGATTTATTGCCAAAATATATCAAAACGCACTCAACATCTGAATTTAAACTTAAGAGTCCAAGAGAAGATGGACTAACATTCACAGAAAACTCAATCATAAAATCTAAACATTTTTCAAAAAAAACAAAATTAATCTGTCTTGCTGACGATTCAGGGCTTGAGATAGACATTTTAGATAAAAGCCCAGGAATTTATTCAGCTAGATGGGGTGGAAAAAAAGGTAATTTTAAAAAAGCGATAAATAGAGTGTACAAAGAATTGACGAAAAAGAACAAAAACTGGAAACTTAAGAAAGTTAATGCTAGATTTATTTGTGCATTATCAATTTGTTATTTAGATAAAAAAATAGCATCTGTTTTGGGTAAAGTTGAGGGTTATATTTCAGTAAAACCAAAAGGAAAAAATGGTTTTGGTTATGATCCAATTTTTATTCCAAAAAATAAAAGAAAAACTTTTGGTGAAATGAGCTCTTTACAAAAATATAAAATAGACCATCGTTTTATTGCATTTAAGAAAATTAGAAAATTTCTATAATTTTTTTATCCTCAATTTTGTAAAAGTTTAATCTGTGATTAATTTTATTATTCTTAATATCAAAAATACCTATCTTACCTTTAAAAGAATTTTTTTTTTTAAAAAGTTTATTTAAATTAGAGAGATTATTTTTTAATGATAGATAATAGACAAGTCCTACAAGATCGTAGCTTAATAAAGCTAAATGTGAAGGATATTCGTTAAACTCTCTAAAAAATTTATCTTTATAATCTTCAAAATTACTTTTATTTATTGATGGGTAATATAGGGGCTGAATATCTACTTCATTTAATAAACTTTTATCAAACCATTGATTTAAAGTAATAAAATATTTATTTTTTGGGGAAACATCTGTGTATAAAAGTGATGTAGATACACTTTTTAAACTTTCATCAAAATCTGCAATAACAACTGCATCAAAATTTAAACCTCCTAAAGTGTATCTCTGTTCAAGTTTTTTTATTTTTTTTTCTTTGTTTGATTGATTAGATTTTTTTAATCTTAAAATTTCATCTTCTAAGTTTTGTTTTCTAATCCTGTAATTAGTAATTTCTTCGATTTGTTTTGTTAATTTTGTTGGCTCCGTACTGTAGTCATAATCTTTAAATATTTTTATCTTTGAGTTTTTAATTCCTTTCTTAACTTCAAATTCATAATCTTGTATTGGTGTTAAAAATATTGTTCTTTTAATATCATTTTTTTCTATAAATTTTTTTATAGCATTTAATTGTGAGGTAGAATTTATTCCTGCAGAAATCACATTTTTTGGAAGATCTAAAGTTTTATTTGTTAAAGATAAAAAAGTTACATCTTTGATTTCATCTAAATATGATATGCTTTCATAAAAGACAGGACCAATAACAACCTTTGCACCCATTTGCTTTAACTCAAATGCTGATTTAAGTGCTTTGTTTGCTTTAGAAGCTGTATCTTTTGGAATAATTTCTATTGAATTGCTGTTAATATCTTTCACAGCTAGTCTTACAGCTTTAATAATTGATTGCCCCAACTCTTTATTAGAACCAGACAATGGTACCATGAGACCAATCTTTACTTTTTCTGAAGCATGGGCTGAAAATGAAAATAACAAAAAAAAATTTATTAGTATAATAAAAATAATTTTAATAAATTTACTCATTTTAATGCTAGTATAATGTTTTTTAAGCTTAATTATGATCATAAAATCACAATCTGAAATAAAAGATGCCGAAAATGGTCTTTATTTAGTGTCTACACCTATTGGTAATTTAAAAGATATTACTTTGAGAGCTATAGAAACATTAAAAAAATCTACATATATCCTTTGTGAAGATACAAGAGTTTCTCGAAACTTGTTAGATAGATATGAAATTAAATCAAAATTAATTTCAAATCATAAATTCAATGAGTCAAAAAATTTAAATAAGATAGTTGATCTTTTAAAGTCTGGAGAAATAATTTCACTAATTTCTGATGCAGGTACACCAAGTATTTCTGATCCTGGTGCGATATTAGTTAATGAATGTATAAAAAATAATATCAAAATAACTCCAATCCCAGGACCATCGGCAGTTACAGTGGCAGTATCAATGAGTGGCTTTTCAGAAAAATTTATTTTTCATGGATTTTTACCCGAAAAGAAAAAAGCAATCGAAGATGTTTTCAATAAAATTTCAAAATTTGATGAAACATGTGTTTTTTATATATCCCCAAAAAAAGTAAACAAGATAATTCCAGAATTAAAAATTTTTTTTAGTGGGAGAAAAATAGTGTTTTGTAGAGAAATTACAAAAATATATGAAGAATTTATAAGAAAAGATATTGATGAATTAGATATATTAAATATGGAGTTAAAAGGGGAGCTAACAATAGTAATTTCTGAAAAAAAAATTGATAAAAATAATTCACAAGAATTAAGTGAATCAGATATGAATATTATCAAGATGATGATTAATAAATTAACTATAAAAGAAATTACTGAAATTATTAGTCAAATAAAAGATGTATCAAAGAAAGAAATTTATAATTATTGTTTGAAATTAAAAAATGAAATTTAAATACATATTAGCTATTTTATTGGGTGTAATTTTATCTGGTTGTGTCGGAGTGTCATCAAAAGGTATTTTTGGCACTGGAGTTTCAGTAGCATTGGACCCAAGAACAGTAGGAACTCAAATGGATGACTCGATTATGCAAAAAAATTTGACTGCACGAATGCTTGTTAAAAATAAAAAATATTTAATATCAGTAAAATCTAAAGTCCTCGACGGAAGAATTTTTTTAACAGGAAAAGTTGAAGGCCCTGAAGAAAAGCTATTATTAACAAAATTAGCTTGGGAGACAAAAGGTGCCAGGTCTGTTCGTAACGATATAAAAATTAAAGAAGAATTTAACTTTAAAAGATCTGCAAAAGATATTTTAATAACCTCTCAACTTCGAACAGCTATTATTTTAAATAAAAATATTAAGGCAACTAATTATCAAATAGATACCTATAAGAAAAAAATCTATGTTTATGGAATTGCATTAACATCCGAAGAAAAAGATCTGGTAATTAGTGAAGCTAAAGAGATTTTGGATGTAGAAGATGTTATTGCAAGTATTATTCTTGTAGAAGATTTAAGAATTCAAAAAGAGTAATTATTTTTTGTAATCAATCACATCTGCAGAATAAGCAGCTATAGAAGCTAAATTAATTAGTTCTGATGTTGAGGATCTTAAAGGCGCAATCTCTATTGGTAATCCTAGCCCAATTAATAAAGGGCCTATAACTTTGGTGTCTCCTAATGTTTTCATCATCTTATAAGATATTGCTGCACTGTGTTGTCCTGGCATGATCAAAATGTTTGCTTTACCAACTATTTTTGAGAAAGGATATAGTTCTTCATATTCAGGATCTAAAGCAACATCTGGCTGCATATCACCATCAAATTCAAAATCTACTTTTCTTTCTTTTAGTATATCTACTGCTCTTCTAATGTGTTTTGTTCTGCTCGTAAGAGGTTGACCAAACGTAGAGTGAGAAACAAATGCTACTTTAGGATCAAAACCAAATAATCTTACAACTCTTGCTGTAGAAATTGCCATTTCAGCCATTTGTTCTGATGTTGGATATTCATGAACACTGGTATCACCCACAAAAATAGTTTTACTTTTGTAAACAACCATATTTAGTCCAAACATGATTTCTCCATCTCTAACATCCACTACCTGTTTAATTTTCTCCAAAGAAGCACCAAATCGCCTTGTGTTTCCGGTAACAGCACCATCAGCATCACCACAAGCGACCATACTAGTTGCCCAAATGACTCTATCATTTCTTACAAGTCGGTCACAATCTCTTTCTAACAGACCTTGTTCTCTTTGTAGTTTTTGAAACAAATGTTTTACATATTTATTTCTTTTCTCTTCGTCCTTAGAATTAACTATCTCAATATTAAAATTATCACTGTAACCAATATTCTTAATTTGCTCTTTTATCTTATCTTTTTTCCCAACTAGAATTGGAATACCTAATTTTGAATTCTTAAATGCTATTGCAGCTTTAAGTGTATTTTCATCCTCACCGTCTGCAAACACTATTCTTTTTTGATTTTTTTTTATGTGTGAATTTATTCCCTGCATTATTGTCACTGTTGGATCTAATCTTTGTTTAAGTTGATCTTTATATGCATTTAAGTCTTCAATATTTTTTCTTGCAACACCACTATCCATCGCAGCTTTAGCAACAGCTGCTGGGATTATACTGATTAATCTTGGGTCAAATGTAGAGGGAATAATATATTCTTTACCATAATGTGGTCTTTCACCTCCCATAGCAGCAACAACTTCATCAGGAACATCTTCTCTTGCAAGTTTTGCAATCGCCTGTGCTGCAGCAACTTTCATTTCTTCATTAATAGTTTTTGACCTGACATCAAGTGCACCTCTAAATATATAAGGAAAACCAATTAAATTATTTACTTGATTAGGATAGTCTGATCTACCAGTTGCTACAATTGCGTCATTTCTTACTTCTTTTATTTCTTCAGGAGTAATTTCTGGATCAGGATTTGCACAAGCAAAAATTATAGGATTTTTTGCCATTGTTTTTACAAATTCTTTTTTTAGAGCACCCTTGGTAGACAAACCTAGAAAAACATCTGCACCTTTGATTGCTTCTTCTAAAGTCCTTAAATTAGTTTCAATTGCAAACCTAGATTTCCATTGATCTATGCCATCAGGCCTTCCTTTATAGATTACGCCTTTTCTATCCAGCATAATTATGTTTTCATTTGGTACGCCAGAATTTTTAAACAATTCTGTACATGCTTGTGCTGATGCACCAGCTCCATTAACAACCACTTTTATTTCTTTTATTGATTTATCACTTATATCTAATGCATTCATTAAAGCTGCTGTTGTTATGATAGCGGTTCCATGTTGGTCATCATGAAAAACTGGAATATCTAAAATTTCTTTTAGTTTTTGTTCAATTATAAAACAATCTGGTGCAGCAATATCTTCTAAATTTATTCCCCCAAAGCTTGGAGCAAAATTTTTAATTGAATTAATAATTTCATTAGCATCAGAGCACTCTATTTCAAGATCAATAGAGTCAATATCTGCAAACCTTTTAAAAAGTACTGCTTTACCTTCCATCACAGGTTTTGATGCAAGTGCTCCTAAGTTACCCATTCCTAAAATCGCTGTACCATTACTTATGACTGCTACTAAATTTCCTTTACTTGTGTAATCGTATACGGTTTCAGGGTTTTCACTAATCATTCTAACAGGGGCTGCAACTCCTGGAGAATATGCTAAAGCAAGATCTCTCTTAGTAGTCATATTTTTTGATGAAATAATCTCGATCTTCCCAGGTTTTTTATCTTTATGAAAATCTAGAGCTTCTTTATCGGTGTAATGATCAATGTTAGTTTTTTTCATTTTTGATAATTAGATATACAATTAGGGTAAAATTAAGACTAATATGATTTATGAACATAGTTAAGTCAACAGGCACATTTGGTTTTTTTACAATAATTAGTAGATTGCTTGGCTACCTTAGAGACATTCTTATTGCGGTATTTCTTGGTACTGGAGCATTAGCTGATGTTTTTTTTGTAGCATTTAGAATTCCCAACACTTTTAGAAGATTGTTTTCAGAGGGGACTTTCAATGCAGCTTTTGTCCCGAGTTATTCAGCTGAGATGATGAAAGGAAAAAAAAAATCGAATGAATTTGCTAATAATATTTTTAATCTTTTATTTTTAGGTTTATTTTTTTTAGTCCTTATTGTTCAAATTTTCATGCCTGCATTTGTATCAATGATAGCTCCAGGTTTTATTGAGGATGTCAATAAAATGAATTTAGCAATATCTTTAACAAGAATTACTTTCCCTTTCTTGTTGTTTATAAGTATTGCATCATTTTTTGCAGCAATATTAAATTCTCATAACAAATTTGCAGCTGCTTCAGCTGCTCCTATAATCTTGAATATCGTTTTAATCATAATTTTATTTTTTTCAAAATTTCTAGGTGATGAGCTTGTTTATTATTTATCTTATGGTGTTTCATTTGCAGGTATTTTACAATTATTATTTTTGTACAAATCAGTAGGTAAATTTTACTCTTTAAGGCTAAATTTTAAAATAAAAGTTAATAATAAAGTAAAATTTTTTTTTAAAAAACTTTTACCAAGCATTTTTTCCTCTGGAGTTACCCAAATTAATATTTTAATTGGAACCATAATTGCTTCATTTCAAGCAAGTGCGGTATCTTATCTATATTATGCAGATAGAATTTATCAAATCAATTTAGCATTAGCGGGCATAGCAATTGGTGTTGTGATATTGCCACAACTTACAAAACATATTCAATCTAAGAAAAAAGATAAAATTTTATTAATTCAGAATAAAGCTTTAGAATTAAGCTTATTCTTAAGTATACCTGCATCAGTCGCTTTAATTATAGGTTCTGAATATATAACTTCAGCTTTATTTGGTTATGGTTCTTTTAATGAAATAGCGGTTAAAAATTCAGCTAAAGCTCTTTATTTTTTTGCTTTAGGTCTTCCAGCATTCTCATTGATAAAAATTTTCTCTAGTTTCTTCTTTGCTAACCACAATACAAAAACCCCTTTTTATATTTCCTTATTATCAGTAATGTTAAATATAGTTATTAGTGTTTATTATTTTAAAGAAATAGGCTTTATTATCATTCCTATAGCAACATCGATTTCATCATGGATTAATGGAATATTATTATTTATTTTTTTAAAAAAAGATGATTTGTTTTCATTTAATAAAATATTTATTTTAAGGTTTATAAAAATAATTTTTACTTCTGTGTTAATGGGAATTTTATTTAGTTTTTTACTAATTTATTTTCAAGATCAGTTAGCTTTTGATCAGAATATGAAATCATTTTATTTAATTTTAAGTGTTATGTTAGGTCTATTATTTTATTTAATTATTTCATATTGGATCAAAGCTTTTAAAACTAGTGATTTTAAACTAAACTATTAAATTATAATGAATAAAAAAATTTTTTCAGGTGTTCAGCCAACAGGCAACCTTCATTTAGGAAATTATTTAGGTGCAATTAAAAATTTTGTAGATCTAAATAATGATAATTCAAATGAGTGCATATTTTGCGTTGTAGATTTGCATGCAATTACTGTTAAACAAGATCCTAAGGAGCTAAGAAAAAATATTCAAGAGACTATAGCTACATTTATTGCAAGTGGGATAGATCCAAAAAAAAGTATAATTTTTAATCAATCACAAGTACCTGCTCATGCAGAAGGTGCATGGATTTTAAGCTGTGTTGCTAGAATGGGATGGTTGAACAGAATGACTCAATTTAAGGAAAAAGCTGGTAAAGATAAAGAAAAAGCTAGTGTGGGTCTTTATTCTTACCCAGTTTTAATGGCGGCCGATATTTTACTTTATGATGCTACCCACGTTCCTGTCGGAGATGATCAAAAACAACATTTAGAATTATGTAGAGATATCGCTCAAAAGTTTAATAGTGACTTTGAAATAGAAAATTTTTTACAAGTTCCAGAGCCCTTAATACAAAAAGAATTTTCAAGAATTATGAGTCTTAAAGATGGTGCAAGAAAAATGAGTAAATCTGAATTATCAGATTTAAGTAGAATAAATTTAACGGATGATAAAGATCTGATTATCAATAAAATTAAAAAAGCAAAAACAGATCCATTACTAATGCCCAATACCACAAAAGATCTTGATGAGAGGCTAGAAGCAAAAAATCTTTTAGGGATATATGCAAGCTTGACAAATTCAACTTTAGAAAAAAATGTAGAATACTTTGCTGGAAAAAATTTTTCAGAATTTAAGGAAAAATTATCTGAAGTTCTTGTAGATAAAATTCAACCTATTTCATTAGAAATAAAAAAATTACTAGATGACAAATCGTATTTAGATAATACGCTTCTAGAAGGAGTTGAAAGAGCCAATATAATAGCTTCAAAAAAGATCAAAAGAATTAAAGAAATAGTGGGTTTTTAGATAAAATTTATTATCGAGTGTTAATTTTTTAAATATTCACTATATATAATCCATGTTCGTTCAAACAGAAGTAACACCAAACCCTAATTCACTTAAGTTTCTACCTGGAAAAAAAGTGTCTAATAGTGGTCCATATGAAATTATCAACAAAGATGACACACAAAATTCACTTGTAAGAAATATACTTTCTATAAATGGAATTGAAGGAATTTTTTTGGGAGAAGATTTCATCTCTGTAAACAAAAAAGACATAACTAAATGGGACGATGTAAAACATATTGTAATTTCATTTATCAATGATTTTTATTCTGAAGGAAAAGAGTTTGTGATTGACGAAAGTTTAGATGAACAAAATGTAAATCTAGACGAAATTGAACAAAGAATAGTAAAAATCTTAGATCAAAAAATAAGACCTGCAGTAGCAAGAGATGGTGGAGATATTAAATTTAAAGAGTTTAAAGATGGCGTGGTTAAAGTTCAATTGCAGGGAAGTTGTTCTGGTTGTCCAAGCTCTACAATGACTTTAAAACAAGGTGTTCAAAATCTTTTATGTCATTATTTACCTGAGGTAAAAGAGGTTGTAGCAATATAAACTCATGTTATGAAAATAAATGTAACTAAAAAAAAAAGAGCAGGAACAAAAACTCAAAATGATACTAGTCAGCTAGAATTAACATTTCAAGAAAATTTAAAACAAAAAAATAAAAATCTTGCTCAAACTCAAACAATAAATTCTATATCTAGAATATTTTTAAGTAGCTTTGTATTGGTTTCATTTTTTTATATTTTACCAATTTTAATCAATTTTACTGAAAAAAATTTTAATACAAAAGAGTATACAAATAATTCTCAAAAAATTTTGGCGTATACCCTTAATAAAAAAGATAAAAATAAAAAAGAAAGTGATACTTTGAAAGAAAAAGATTTACTTTTTGATATTTTTAGTTTGAATAATCTAGAATCTGACTCTGTGAGGTTGAGTGCTTCAACTATCAAACAATTGTTTGAAGATACGGGATATGATCTGAATGATGTTAGAAAAAAAAAGTTAGTTAAACCAGTTGCCTTAACTTTATTACCTCAAGAAATAAAAATGATCGAAAATACAAAAAAAAGAAAAGAATTTTTTATTCAGATTGTCTTACCTTTGATCATACAAGAGAACAATAATATTAAACGAGATAGGAAAACTCTTTTTAATATTATTAATAAAAGTAATAATACAAATTCAGAAAAGCAATGGCTTGATAAAAAATATAAACAATATGGAGTAAAATCCAAAGATTTATCAACATTAAAAATAAGAATGGATGAAATACCTGTGTCTTTAGCAATTGCTCAAGCCGCCAAAGAAACAGGTTGGGGCACTTCTAGATTTGCACAAGAGGGTAACGCTTTATTTGGACAATGGACATGGTCAGGAGAAGGTCTAAAACCAAAAGATTCAAAAAAAGGTGAAGATCATAAAGTTATGAAATTTAATATCCTTCAAGCATCAGTTAGGGCTTATCAAAGAAATTTAAATACTCATTCTACTTATAAAGATTTTAGAAAAGCTAGAGCAGAATTTAGGGACACCAATAAATCATTAGATAGTATGGAGCTTTCTAAATATCTTAATAAATATGCACAAACAGGTAATCAATATGTTGAAGTTTTACAGAAAATAATAAAACAGAATAAACTACAAGATTTTGATGATGCTAAATTACTGCCTTCAAGTGGTGATTTAGAAAGTCTTATCTAGTTTTCTTTAATTGGAAACTGAACACCAAACCATCGCCATTTTCCATTGTCATTAAGTGAGCAATTAATTCTTCCTCTTCTAGGCAAAAAGGGACCCCTAAACTTGATAGTTAAAATATTATTTTTTAAAGTTGTGATTGATCTTTCCCATTTATCTAATTCATTTGAGTAACAGTTTATATTCTTAATATTGTTTTGTTCTTTAAAAAACTTAACTTTAAAATTAGGCGGATTATTTTCTGCTGATAATTTTTTTTCAAGAGGAAGTAATTGCTCATATTCAAGCGGAAACGAATTTATAATAGAATTAAATCTTTTTAATTCTCCATAATTTTCATTAATTGGAAATCTGGGTAGCTCAAATTTATCTTTATTTAAATCAATTACACCAGAATGTTGACCAAAAGCATAATCAAAATTTTGAGAAATATAATCTCTCATAAATTTTGAATATTCACCGAAAGGATAAGAAAATAAATTTGGTATATATCCTAAATTTTTTAAAAAAATCACATTTGCCTTTTCTATATCTGAGACAAAAAAATCTTTATCTTTATCAATAAGATATCCATGAGAATGTGAGTGGTGTCCTATTACTGTAAATTTTTCTGCCTCAACTTCCTTGATCTGTTCCCAGGTCATGTATCCTTTTTTCCCAACTGGCTCTGTTGAAACAAATAAGATGAAAGGAATTTTATTTTTTTTTAAATATGGCCAAGCTTCAAGGTAGAAAGATAAAAAAGCATCATCAATTGTTATAAGAATTTCTTTATTTGTTTTTGGTGATTTAAAATTTTCTGAAAATTTTTTAGGATTAGAAAAAGTATAATTAGTTTTTTTTACTATTTCCATCTGTTCTTTAAAAACATTCATTTGAATGTTTGTAGAGGGATATTTATATTCATTAAAACGATGGTACATTAATGATAAAATACCTTCGTCACTAGAATAGTATTTGCTATTATTTTCATCTGAAATACAATTTGTGATTATAAACAGGATAAAAATGAACAAACTTATTATAGATGTTGCTAATGAAAAAATTTTTCTAATGATCATTACTAATGCTAATATTTATAATATTACACATGAGAATACTAAAATTAATTTTGAAAAATTAACTATAATTATTAAAGATTTTCTCTCATCAAAAAATCTTAAAATCACTAATATTAATGCAATTTATATCCATAATGGACCAGGAAGCTTTGCAGGCATAAGAAATTTAATGTCTGTTGTTAAAGCTTTTAATGTGGCAAAAAATATTGACTATTATTGCTATAATTTGGATAATTTTAAAGATGAGAAAGATTTGAGTTATGAAAATATCCCTAATTTATGTAAAAAACATGAAATTAAAAAAAATTTGATTAATCCTATTTATATAAGTTAAAATTAAATATGTCAGAAACTATTGAAGAAAAATGTTTATTAAAAGGTGTAAAGTTAACAGATCAACGTAAAGTAATTGCGCAAGTAATGTCCCAATCGTCTGATCATCCTGATGTAGATGAATTATATAACAGAGTTTCTAAAATTGATCCAAAGATAAGTATTGCAACTGTTTACAGAACTGTAAAATTATTTGAAGAGTCAGGAATATTAGCTAAGCATGAATTTAAAGGTGGAAAAGCAAGATACGAAGAATTAAATGAAGGACACCATGATCATTTAATAGATGTCAAATCAGGTGAAATTATTGAATTTGTGGATGATGAAATTGAAAAACTTCAAAGAAAAGTGGCAGAAAAATATGGTTACAAACTAGTAGACCACAAGCTTGAATTATATGGGATAAAGAAAAAGCCCCAATAAATGAAACAAAAAATATTTATCAAAACGTTTGGTTGTCAAATGAATGAGTATGATTCAAATAGGATATATGACTCAGTAAAAAAAATTGGTTATGAAAAAACAGAAAATTACGAAGACGCAAATTGTTATTTATTAAATACATGTCACATACGCGATAAAGCTAAAGAAAAAGTTTATCATGAAATTGGAAGAGTTAAAAAAATTTTTAGATCAAAAAAAAAGCCATTAGTAATTATTGCTGGATGTGTTGCCCAGGCAGAAAACCAGGAAATGTTAAAAAGAGAACCCTACATCGATCTTGTAGTTGGACCACAAGCTTATCATAAAATTAATGATACAATTTCAAATTATATAAAAAAAAAGAAAAAAGTAGAAGAAACAGAATTTGATGCAATTTCAAAATTTGAATATTTTAATAAAATTAAAAATAATTCTGGAAAAATTTCTTCATTTTTAACAATCCAAGAAGGTTGTGATAAGTTTTGTCATTTTTGTGTAGTGCCATACACAAGAGGTCCAGAATATTCTAGACCATTTAGCCAAATTTTGGATGAGGCAAAGTATTTAGCAGATTCTGGTACACAAGAAATTATTTTACTTGGGCAAAATGTAAATGCTTACAACGATGGAAAATACAGATTATCAAACTTAATATTAGAAATTGAAAAATATTCTGAAGTTAAAAGAATTAGATACACAACATCACACCCAAAAGATATGACAGAGGATTTAATTGAAGTTTACAAAAATTCAAAAAAACTTATGCCCCTGGTGCATTTACCAGTTCAAAGCGGATCAGACAAAATTTTAAATCTTATGAACAGAAAGCATACAATTGGTAATTATTATAAAATATACGATCAATTAAAAGAAATTAACCCTAGTATCCAATTTTCAAGTGATTTTATTATAGGTTACCCTGGAGAAGAAGATGATGACTTTAGGGTTACTCTTGAACTTATTAATAAGATTAAGTTTATAAACTCTTATTCTTTTATTTTTAGTCCAAGACCAGGAACAGTTGCAGCAGATTTAAAATTAATAGATAAAAAAATTTCCATGGAAAGATTGGAAAAAATTCAAAGTCAATTATATGATAATCAAACACATATGAATAAATCATTGGAAGATAAAACAATTAATGTTTTAGTTGAGAATTTAACAGAGGATAAAACCCAAGTTTTTGGTCGATCTGAATATATGACATCAGTTATTTTTAATGGTAAAAAAGAAGATGTCGGTAAAATTGTGTCAGTAAAAATCAACAATAGTAATCGAAGCACTTTATTTGGTGAAAGAGTTTTTAGTTCTAACCAAAAGGTAGCATAAAAATTGAATAGTTTAACAAAAAAAAATAGCGCTACATCATTAAAGTTTGTTTACTCAGATAATAATTCTCTAAGTGTTATTTTTCATGACAATGAACTCTTAATTGGTGTTGTAGGTGAGTTTAATAAAAATTTAAAAGAATTAGAAAAAATTACAGAGACAAGTTTATACTCTAGAGGTAACTCTATTCTAATTAAGTCTAATCCTGAAAAAAATGAAATAGTTAAAAATGCTATTAAATTTTTAGCTAATCAATTTATTAATAATGGGAGTATAGAGAACAAGGATATAATTTCTTCAGTAGATAATTTTATGATTAATGAAAAAGTTAAAAATAATAATGTTACAGATATAATTAAGACGCCAAAAAAATCTATTATTCCAAGATCAGAAAAACAAAAAGATTATGTAAGAGCTTTGAGACAAAGTGATATTATAATTTCTGCAGGTCCAGCAGGAACTGGAAAAACATTTTTAGCAGTAGCCGTTGGCCTTACAATGTTGTTAGAAAAAAAAATTGAAAGAATAATTTTATCTAGACCAGCTGTCGAGGCTGGTGAAAGGTTAGGATTTTTACCTGGTGATATGAAAGAAAAAGTAGATCCTTATTTAAGACCTTTGTATGATTCTTTATATGATCTTTTCGATTTTGAAAAAATTCAAAGAATGATAGAAATTGGTGATATTGAAATTGCACCACTTGCCTTTATGAGAGGAAGAACTTTAAAAAATTCATTTGCAATTTTAGACGAGTCTCAAAATGCAACAGATACTCAAATCAAAATGTTTTTAACTAGAATTGGAGAAAATTCTAAAATAGTTGTTAACGGTGACCCAACTCAAATTGATTTACCAAATAAAAACATGTCTGGCTTAGTTAGATCAAAAGAGTTATTGGGCCATTTAAACGAAATATCAGTAGTTGATTTTGATCATTCAGATGTGGTCAGACACCCGCTTGTCTCTAAAATAGTTAAGGCCTACTCAAAAAATGATTAATATTGAAGTTTTCTCAGAAGAGAAAGCTTGGTCAAAAAAACTTAGAAAAAAAGAACTTTTCTTTCAAAAAATTTGTAGTTTGTTTCCAAAAAAATATCAATTTCCTAATAAGAGAGTTTGCCTTACTTTACTTCTTTCAAATAATAGATGTATTAAAAAATTAAATAATGATTTCAGAAACAAAAATAAGTCTACCGATATCTTATCATTTCCTTTATCTAAAAAAAAATTAATAACCAAAAAAACCTATATTGGAGACATCATAATTAGCTATAATTTTATGAATAAACCTAATCCACAAAATATTAAAAGTTTTAAAGAAAAACTAATTAAAACTTTTATTCATGGATTTCTTCATTTACTTGGTTTTGATCATATTAAAGATAAAGATTATAAAAAAATGCTAAGTGAAGAAGAAAAAATATATAAATCAGTAATTTCAAAGATTAATTAGATTGATAAAAAAAAATTACATTGAAATATTATTTCTAATTATTCTAGGTGTGGCTTCATCTTTAAGTTTGCCTCCATACAACTATTTAGTAATAAATTTTTTTACCTTTAGTGCCTTTTTTATATTTCTTTTTAAAAAATCTAAGATTACTCAGAGTAAAAAAATTTTCTTTTTTTATGGATGGTTATTTGGATTTGGTTTTTTTTTATCAAGTTTATATTGGATATCGATATCTTTAACATTTGATCAAAATTTTAAATTTTTAATTCCTATAACCATTGTTCTAATACCAGCTTTCTTAGGAATTTTTTATGGATTGGTTACTTTGTGTTTCATAATTTCAAAACCTAAAAAAACTGTAAGTTCTTTTTTTTCTTTTTCATTATTTTTTGGAATTTTTGAATTTATAAGAGGATCAATTTTAACTGGTTTTCCCTGGAATTTAATTGCTTATAGTTTTTCAAATCATCTAGAAATTTTAAGTATCACTTCCTTTATTGGAACCTATGGATTTAATTTATTCTGCATTTCATTGTTTGCTAGTCCTGCAGTTTTTATATTAAGGGATGCAAAAAAAGATATAGGTGTGTGTATTATTTTTTTAATGATGCCATTATTGTTTTATATGTATGGATTATCTTACAAACAAACATTTAGCACATCAGATGTTGTATCTTATAATTACAAAGTAAGAGCTATTGGATCAAATATTAGTCTTGAAAGATTTTATTCAAATACTGACCCAGTTTTAGTAATAAAAGATTTAATTGAAATAAGTGAACCTATAAAAAACGAAAAAACTATTTTTGTGTGGCCAGAGGGAATTCTTCCAGAAATTTCCCAAAAAGAATTGTTTGAATATAAATGGTTATTTGAAAAGAGATTTGATAAAAATCACTTATTATTAATTGGTATTAACAATCAAACAACCAATAAAGAAAGTATCAATTATTTTAATTCTTTATCTATTTATGACCATAATTTAGAATTATTAAATTTTTACAATAAGGTGGATCTCGTCCCCTTTGGCGAATTTTTACCTTTCGAAGATAAATTAAAAGCTCTTGGTTTAAGGTCAATTACAAATAATTATCAATCATTTTCAAAAGGAAATATAAGAGAAATTATAGAGATTAATAGAGAGGGTTTTTCTATAAAAATATTACCATTGATTTGTTATGAGATAATTTATTCGGGAAAAATATTTAATAATTCAAAATTTGATCTAATTATTAATATTTCTGAAGACGGATGGTTTGGTAATTCAATAGGTCCCAAACAACACTTTGCGCATAACATTTTTAGAGCAATAGAAAGTGGTAAATATTTATTACGTTCAGCAAATAATGGTATTGCAGCTATTATTAATCCATTAGGCATTGTGGAGCAAAAAGTTGAATATGGTAAATCAGGTTACGTAGACTTTAAGGAGGCTAAAAAAATACAACCAACTTTATTTGCTAAATATGGAAACAAAATCTTCATAACTTTAATTTTATTATATATTTTTATAATTTTTTCATTTAATAGAATTAAAAATGAGTAATTTAAAAAATTATCTTTTCACAAGTGAATCAGTATCCGAGGGCCATCCCGATAAAGTTTCTGATAGAATTTCAGATATGGTTGTTGATAGTTATCTTTCTGGAGATCCTTTCTCAAGAGTTGCATGTGAAACGCTTACAACAACCAATAAAGTAGTTTTAGCAGGTGAGGTTAGAGGACCTGAAATAAAACAAGATGAATTAATTGAAAAAGTTAGAGATTGCATAAAAGATATTGGTTATGATCAAGAGGGATTTACTTGGAGAGAAGCAACCAAAATAGAAAGCCATCTTCATTCACAATCTGCTGATATTGCAATGGGAGTGGACTCAGCTGGAAATAAAGATGAGGGAGCTGGAGATCAGGGTATTATGTTTGGTTATGCTTGCAATGAAACAGATGTTTTAATGCCTGCACCTATTCATTACTCTCATAAAATTTTAAGATTAATGGCAGAAGACAGAAAGTCAGGAAAGTTAAAAAACATAGAACCAGATAGCAAAAGCCAAGTTACTTTTGAATATGTAGATGGAAAACCTACAAAAGTAAAATCTGTAGTAATATCTTCTCAACACTCTGAAGATGTTAATCAAGCACAAGTCAGAGATTTGTTGAGACCTTACATGTTACAATCTATTCCATCAAATTTTCTTGAAGGTTTTAATGAAGATGAATTTTATGTTAATCCAACAGGTAATTTTGTAATTGGTGGTCCCGACGGAGATTGTGGATTAACTGGAAGAAAGATTATAGTAGATACTTATGGTGGCGCAGCACCTCATGGTGGTGGAGCGTTTTCTGGAAAAGATCCAACTAAAGTGGATAGATCTGCTGCATATGCAGCAAGATATATTGCAAAAAATGTTGTTGCTTCAAAAATTGCTGACAAGTGTTTAATTCAGTTAGCTTATGCAATTGGTGTGTCTAAACCATTATCAATTTATGTTGATTTATTTGATAACGATTTAGATAAAAACAAATTTGTTGTAGAAAAAATTAATAAAAATTTTGACTTGAGTCCCCGAGGAATTAGAGAGATGTTAAATTTAAATAAACCTATTTATGAGAAAACAGCTGCATACGGTCACTTTGGAAGAACACCTGAAGACAATGGCTCATTTTCTTGGGAAAAAACAGATAAAATAAGTCATTTTTCTAAATAGTTTCTGTTGAATTAAGAAAAAACTTTACTATATTGCCCTTACATTATTGAATTTACAAAATGGGCATTAGCCCATTTTTTTTTGGAGCGAACAAAACATGTTAAATAAAAGAGCAGACAAACTAGAATTATTAAGAATTGCCGAAGCTGTTGCTTTAGAAAAATCTATCGACAAAGAACTAATTATTAGTTCGATGGAAACTGGTATTGCAAAAGCAGCTAAATCTAAATTTGGTCAAGAAAATGAAATTAAAGTTTTAATTAACAGAGACAATGGTGACATAGAAATTTTTAGAAAATTGATTGTTGCTGAAAATCCTGAAAATTCTAATACAGAAATTAAACTTGAGGATGCTATTAATCTTAATGAGATTCACAAAGATAAAGCAATTGGAGACGAAGTATTACAACCATTACCATCATTTGATTTTGGTAGAATTGCAGCTCAAACTGCAAAACAAGTAATTAGTTTTAATGTCAGAGAAGCTGAAAGAGAAAGACAGTACAATGACTTTATTGATAAAAAAGACACAATTTTAAGTGGTATTGTTAAACGATTAGAATTTGGAAATGTAATCGCTGATCTTGGGCGTACTGAAGCAATAATCCAAAAAAATGAAATGATTCCAAGAGAAAATATTAAGGCAGGGGATAGAATTAAAGCTTATTGTTATGATGTAAGGAGAGAGCCAAGAGGACAGCAAATTTTCTTATCAAGAGCACACCCTAAATTTATGGAAAAACTTTTTGTTCAAGAAGTGCCAGAAATCTATGATGGATTAATTGAAATTAAATCATCATCAAGAGATCCAGGTAGTAGAGCAAAAATTTGTGTAAAAGCTGTTGATACCTCTCTTGATCCAGTTGGAGCTTGTGTCGGTATGAGAGGTTCTAGAGTCCAAGCTGTTGTAAATGAACTGCAAGGTGAAAAAATTGATATTGTAAATTGGTCAGAGGATCCAGCAATTTTGGTTTCAAACGCTCTATCTCCAGCAGAAGTTCAAAGAGTAAATGTTGATTCAGAAAGAAAAAAATTAGACGTAATTTTAACTGAAGAAAATTTAAGTAAAGCGATTGGACGAAGAGGTCAAAACGTAAGGCTTGCAACGAAGTTATTAAATTATGAAATTAACATAATGACTGATGCAGAAGACTCTGAAAGAAGACAATCTGAATTTAAAGAAAAAACTGAAAACTTTGTAAAAAACTTAGAACTAGATGAAACATTGGGTCAATTACTAGTTGCCGAAGGTTTTTCATCAATAGATGACATTAAAGATACTACTGCAGAAAGCTTGATGAAAATAGAAGGTATTGAAGAAGATACTGCAAAAGCACTTATAGAAAGAGCAAAAGAATTTCATCAAAAAGATCAAGAAGATATTTCTGAAAGAATAAAAGAATTAGGCCTTCAAGACGTGTTAATAAATTTAAAAGGACTAACACCTGGTATGTTAATGACTTTAGGTGAACAAAAAATTATTACATTAGAGGATTTTGCTGACTTAGCATCAGATGAGCTAACAGGTGGATATGATATTGTAAAAGGCGAAAGAGTGAAAATCCGAGGTTACCTCGAAGATTTTGCTTTATCCAAAGAAGAAGCAGATGAATTGATTATGTCTGCGAGAAATATTGTCTACAAAGATTGAGTGATGAGCTATGGAAAAAAAAACAAAACTAACAATATCTGGTACAGCCAAAAAATTGTTCAAAAATATTGAGATTGCAAAAACTCAAGGAAAAAATTCTGTAGTAATCGAAAAACAACCAAGCAAATTTCCAAGTAAAGGTGGATCATCTAGACCTGGAAGTTTCAAACCAAAAACTACTTCAACATTTAACAGAGGTGCTCCTACAAAATCATCATTTGCATCCAAATCACCACCAATAACAAATGATTTTGAACGAAGAAAACTTGCTGAGCAAAGAGCAACAAAGAGACTTAAAGGGGATGAAAATAAAGATAAGAAAACATTAAAGGCTGGAACTAAAAAAAGAGAATTAAAATTAACAGTTTCAAGAGCTTTGAGTGATGAAATTGAGGCAAGAGAAAGAAGCTTAGCTTCTGTTAAGAGAGCACGTCAAAAAGAAAATAAGAATTTAACTAAAGAAGAAGCTCAAGAGAGTTTAAAACCAGTTAAACGAGATGTAAATATTCCAGAAGCTATTACAGTTAGAGAGCTTGCTAATAGAATGGCCGAACAATCAAATAATGTTATCAAATTTTTATTTGGAATGGGTGTTACTGTAACTATTAACCAAACATTAGCAGCTGATACTGCTGAGTACTTAGTAAAAGAGTTTGGACACAACCCAATAAGAGGAGAAAAAGCTGAAGAAATAATTCAAAAGATTAAAGCTACTAGAGTTGAAAATTTAAAAAATAGACCACCAATTATAACTGTAATGGGCCATGTAGATCATGGTAAAACGTCAGTGCTAGATGTTTTAAGAAGTGCGAATGTTGTGTCAGGTGAATTTGGTGGAATTACACAACATATTGGAGCTTATCAAATAGAAAGCCAATCTAATAAGCTAACATTCATTGATACTCCTGGTCATGCAGCTTTTACAGAAATGAGAGCCAGAGGATCAAAACTAACTGATGTAGTGGTTTTAGTTGTTGCAGCTGATGACGGTGTTAAACCACAAACAGTAGAATCTATAAAACATGCAAAAGCTGCAAATGTTCCAATTGTTGTAGCAATTAATAAATGTGATTTGCCAGATGCAGACCCACAAAAAATTAAGAATCAATTATTAGAACACGAACTAATAGCAGAGGATTTGTCAGGAGATACTTTAATGGTTGAAATTTCCGCTATAACTAAATTGAATTTAGATAAATTAGTTGAAGCGATAATTTTACAAGCTGAAATATTAGACTTAAAAACTGATTTTGAATCTAAGGCTACCGGTATTGTTCTTGAATCTAAAATTGATGTTGGAAGAGGACCTGTTGCAACAATTATAGTAACCACTGGAACTTTAAAAAAAGGTGATTTTTTTGTAAGTGGTCTGAGATGGGGAAAAGTTAGAGCGATAATTGATGATAAAGGAAAAAATATCAATAAAGCACCTCCATCAGCACCAGTTGAAATTTTAGGAATTAATGGTGCAGCTAAATCTGGAGATGATTTTATCGTTGTTGATAATGAAAAAGAGGCAAAAACTTTAAGTGAAAATAGAGCCCAGGAAAGTAAAGATACGAAAAATCCATTAACGTTTGCAACTCAAGATTCGGCTTTTTCAGATACTTCAGCAGAAGAATTAAATTTAATAATTAAAGCAGACGTTCATGGATCGTCAGAGGCAATTAAAAATGCAATTAGTCAAATTAAACATGACGAAGTTAAGCCAAAAATAATTCTAGCAGACATTGGAATGGTAACTGAAACAGATGTTACTTTAGCAAAAGCTTCAAATGCAGTTCTAATAGCGTTCAATGTTAAACCAAGTAAGGAAGCAAAAAAATTAGCAGAAAATGAAAAAATAAAGATTTCATCATATAATATTATTTATGAAGTTTTAGACTATATTAAACAAAAAATGTCAGGATTGTTATCACCTGATATTCAGGAGACAGTTACAGGTACAGCTCAAATTTTAGAAATATTCAAAGTTTCAGGAGCTGGAAAGGTGGCAGGATCAAAAGTGATGGAGGGTGAAATCACTACTGCTTCAGATGTTAGAATAATTAGAGATGGAGCAATCATTTATACAGGAAAAGTTGGAACTCTATTTAGAGAAAAAAACCAAGTAAAACAGGTCAGTAATGGTCAAGAATGTGGAATTACGGTAAAAGATTATATGGATTTCCAAAAAAACGATACAATAGAGGCGTTTAGTGTAACATCTACTGAGAGAATGATCTAATGAGTGATAGAATTGGAAAACCAATATCCCAAAGACAGCTAAGAGTTGGAGAAATGATCAGGCAGTCTTTAAGCATGATTTTTATAAAAAATGAGGCTAAGGTCCCAAATTTAGAAACTAACACTATAACAGTTACAGAGGTAAGAATGAGTCAGGACTTAAAAATAGCTAAAGCATATGTGCTTCCACTTGGAGGTAAAAATGCTGAAGAGGCTATTAATATTTTAAAAAAATACTCATTTTTAATTAGAAAAATATTATCACAGAAAGTGGTTATGAAATTTTTACCAAAATTACTTTTTAGAAAAGACGAGTCTTTTGAGTATGCGGAAAAAATAGAAAACTTAATAAAACAAACAAATAAATAGGAAAAAAGAGGCATGAACAAAAAGGCACAAGAATTAGCAACGCATGATAAAGATACTGGATCTTCAGAAGTTCAGATTGCTTTGCTAACAGAGAAAATTGAAACTCTCTCTACACACATTAAGCAATTCAAAAAAGATAAACATTCATCTGTTGGATTGTTGAGAGCGGTAAATAGAAGAAAGAAATTGTTAGAATACTTAAAGAACACAAAAATGGATTCTTACAAAAATGTACTGTCGAAATTGGGTTTAAGAAAATAAAAATCAAGATAGATAGAACGAAATGGAACGAAACGAAATGGAAATGAAATGTTTAAAGTACACAAAAAAGAAATAGAAGTAGCAGGAAAGAAGATAAGTTTAGAAACAGGTAAAGTAGCAAGACAGGCAGACGGAGCAATCATCGCTTCATGTGGTGAAACAGTTATTTTAGCAACAGTAGTAGGAGCAAAAAAAGTTAATCCTGACATGGATTATTTTCCTCTATCTGTAAATTATCAAGAAAAGTATTATGCAGGAGGGAAAATTCCAGGTGGATTTTTTAAGAGAGAGGCAAGACCAACTGAAAGTGAACAATTAATATCTAGATTAATTGATAGACCTATCAGACCTTTGTTTCCTGGTGAATTTAAAAATGAGGTTCAGTTGTTACCAACAGTAATTTCATATGACAAAGAAAATCAACCAGACATCTTAGCAATCACTGCATCATCAGCAGCATTAGCCATTTCAGGAATGCCATTTATGGGTCCAGTAGGAGCGTCTAGAGTTGGTTATGTTGACGGTAAGTACATTCTTAACCCATCAAAAGCTGAATTAGAAAACTCTACTTTAGATTTAGTTGTAGCAGGAACTAAAGACGCGGTGTTAATGGTTGAGTCAGAAACATCAGGCTTATCCGAAGAAATAATGTTAGCTGCAGTTAAATTTGGTCATGAAGGCTTTGTGCCAGTAATCGAAATGATTGAGGAGCTAGCTAAAGAATGTAGAAAGCCAGAATGGACTGTTGAGAAAAAAGATTTATCTGAAGTTAAGCAAAAACTTGAGAGTGAATTTACTGAAGATTTAACTAAAGCTTTTGGGACAATAGATAAGCAAGATAGATCAAATCAAATTTCAGAAATATCTGAAAAAGCTAAGCAGCTTTTTGCTGATAATGAAAATTACTCTGATTTTAATGTTAATGATGAGTTAAAAAATCTTGAAAAGAAAATTGTTAGAACTGATATTCTTAAAAACAAAAAAAGAATTGATGGCAGAGGTTTAGCTGATGTAAGAGCTATCGAGTGTGAAGTTGGTGTTTTACCAAGAACTCATGGTTCAGCATTATTTACTAGGGGAGAAACACAAGCGATTGTAGTTACTACTTTAGGTACTTCTGATGATGAACAAAGAATAGAAAGTCTAGATGGACAGTCCAGAGAAAGATTTATGCTTCATTACAATTTTCCTCCTTTTTCAGTTGGTGAAACTGGAAGAATTGGAACTGGAAGACGTGAAGTTGGTCACGGAAAATTAGCATGGAGAGCAATCAATTCTTCACTTCCTTCAAAAGAGGCTTTTCCATACACTTTTAGAATAGTATCAGAGATTACAGAATCTAATGGTTCTTCTTCAATGGCCACTGTTTGTGGTGCATCTCTAGCATTAATGGATGCTGGTGTTCCAATTAAAGAACCAGTTGCAGGTATTGCAATGGGTTTGATTAAAGAAGGTGACGATTTTAGTGTCCTATCGGATATTTTAGGTGATGAAGATCACTTAGGAGACATGGACTTTAAAGTTGCTGGAACTAAAGATGGAATTACTTCACTTCAAATGGATATCAAAATTACTGGTATTACTTTTGAAATCATGGAGCAGGCTTTAAAGCAGGCTAAAGATGGAAGAGTTCATATCTTAGGTGAAATGAATAAAGCTTTAAGTGAATCAAGAGCTGATGTTGGACAACACACTCCAAAAATGGAACAGATTACAGTTGATAAAAAAGATATCGCTGCTGTGATTGGAAAAGGTGGTGCAACTATCAGAGAGATTGTTGAAAAATCAGGTGCAAAAGTTGATGTAAATGACGAAGGTGTAGTGACAGTTGCTGCTCCAGATGAAGAGTCTAGAAACATCGCTATGCAGTTTATTAAAGACATCACAGCAAAAGCTGAACTGAATAAAATTTATTCAGGTAAAGTTATGAAGATTATGGAATTTGGTGCATTTGTTAATTTCTTAGGAAAACAGGACGGACTTGTTCATATTTCAGAGTTAGCAGATAAAAGAGTTGCTAAAGTTACTGATGTCGTAAAAGAAGGAGATGAAGTTAAAGTTAAGGTAATAGGTTTTGATAGAGGTAAAGTTAAACTTTCTATGAAACAAGCTAACGAATAATATCTTCTAAATTAAAATTCTAAACCCCTGGAATTCTCATTCTAGGGGTTTTTTTATTAAAAGATTTTATAAAAATTAGTGTAAATCTTATGTCTAAAATAGAAGTAATTTCTTTGTAAAAAGAAAAAACTAACAACTATATAATCTATTACATTTGTAGATGGTTTTTGCTGCTTTTTATTTAAAAGAATTTTTTTGAATATCTGAATTGTATTTTTTTCAGACAATTCTTTTTTGAGATCATTTGAATTATATTTTTTATCTTTATTGAAGTTAAGTATTTTTAAATTTAAATCTCCATATGAATAATAAGGAATTATATTATTTTTACAGATTTCAAAATGAGCTCTTTGCCTGCAAAAACCATAGGTAAATATAGGTTTATTTTTGATAGCAAATTCAGCACAGGATAAACCAAAACTTTCTCCTAAAGACCTCGCGTGTAACATTGCATTACAAGTATTAATAAATTTAACTTTTTGAGTTTGATTGAATGTGCCTTTGATAAATATAACTTTTCTATGATTATAGAATTTTCCAATATTCATAAATAAAAAAAAGATATTTTTATTTTGCCTAACTACTTTTTTAATAACATCCCTTACAAAATTTAGATCAAAACTAGTTTCTCCTCCATGATAGCCAAACACGTTAGCATCTTTGGGGATCTTTAGTTTAGTTCTTAAATTTTGATTATTTTTTAAAAGCTGAACTGGTAAAGAGGCAAATGGAAATTTATTATTTGAGCAAGTTTTAGATAGCCATTTTGATATAAAAGCATAGTTAGATCCATGATATTGAAATATATTCTGAGGAAATACAGCGTGAATTATATTTTTAGAATTATTCACTATTTCATCTTTAGCACCGTCTCTTTGAAAATAAATATAATCTAATTTTAAATTCTTATTTATTCTTTCTAACTCATTAAGACTTGAAACTTTGATAGTTTTAAATTTTCGTTTAAATGCTTTTATTGCTTCTGGTCGATTGTCTAAAGCAGTTGAATTATAAAATATAATTGATTTATTTTTTAAAATTGTCTGATTGTTCTTAGCATAAATATAGATTGAATTAGCTATTCCTCTGAAGTTCAATTCTCTAAGGTAAAAACCAACTTTTAACATAATCTTTAATATTCTATTTTTAAGCTAATATTAAAAGTATTTAACTAAATTTAACTATATTTTAAGAGATATTTTTAGGATCTGGCATCCCAACCTTGTTATATCCAGCATCTACGTAGTGAATTTCACCAGTAACACCGCTTGCAAGATCGCTTAGTAGATATAATGCTGAATTCCCAACATCATGGATGTCTACGTTTCTTTTAAGAAAAGAATGGTCTTCATTCCATTTATATAAGAATTTTGCATCTCCAATAGCAGAAGCTGCTAATGTTTTAATAGGTCCAGCACTAATAGCATTTACTCTCGTGCCTTTGGCACCCAAATCTCTAGCCAAGTATTTAACACTTGCTTCAAGAGCTGACTTACAAACACCCATTACATTATAATTTGGAATAGCTTTAGTAGACTCATAAGTTAATGTTAACATACTACTACCTTCTTTCATTATCTTAGATGCTTCTTTTGCAACTTCTGTAAATGAAAAACATGAGATAAGCATACTTCTTAAAAAGTTTTCTCTAGTAGTATTTAAATACTCACCTGATAATTCTGATTTGTCTGAAAAAGCAACCGCGTGAACTACAAAATCAATTTGTCCCCACTCTGATTTAATGTCTTCAAAAAGTTTTATTACTTCTTCTTTATTTTCAACATCACAACTAAATGTAGCTTTTGAATTTAATTTTTCAGCTAAAGGAATTACTCTTTTCTTTAGTGCATCTCCAAGATATGTGAATGCAAGTTCTGCTCCAGCTTCAGCAAGTTTTTGTGAAATTCCCCAAGCGATAGATCTCTCATTGGCAACACCCATGATCAATCCTTTTTTACCTTTCATCAAACTCATGATTAAACCTTTTCAAAAATTAAAGCAGCGTTAGTTCCTCCAAAACCAAAACTGTTAGACATAACTGTGTTTAAAGTTACACCTGTTTCTGTTTTAGTTACAATTGGAAATTTTTTAGCCTCATCATCCATATCCACAATGTTTGCAGAGCCAGTAATAAAACTATTTTTCATCATAATTAAACAATAGATCGCTTCATGAACCGAAGCAGCACCTAATGGATGACCTGATAGTGATTTAGTTGAACTTATCTTCGGAACATCAGCCCCAAATGATTCTCCAACACCTCTTAGTTCCGTAATATCTCCTACTGGAGTAGAAGTTCCATGAGTATTTATATAATCAATTTTATTTTTAGCTGTTGCAAGAGCCATTTTCATACATCTGACAGCTCCTTCACCAGATGGGGCTACCATATCGTAACCATCTGACGTTGCTCCATAACCAGTTAATTCCGCGTATATTTGAGCACCTCTAGCTTTAGCATGTTCATATTCTTCAAGCACTAGCACTCCACCACCACCCGCAATTACAAAACCGTCTCTAGTTTTATCATAAGCACGTGAAGCTTTTTCTGGTGTATCATTATATTTAGATGATAATGCAGTCATCGCATCAAACATAGCAGTCATTGCCCAGTGAAGTTCTTCACTTCCACCTGCAAAAACAATATCTTGTTTTCCCATCTGAATTAATTCACTCGCATGACCAATACAGTGACCACTCGTTGCACAAGCAGAACTCATTGTATAATTAACACCTTTTATTTTAAAAGGCACAGCAAGAGTTGCTGATGCAGTACTTGCCATCGTTCTTGGAACAATAAATGGTCCCATAAGTTTTGGTGTTTTTGCTCTTGTTTTATCGACTGATAAAACTACATTTTCAATTGAAGGTCCACCTGAACCCATTACAATTCCAGTTTTAAAATTACTTACATCTTTTTCTTCAAGTCCTGAATCTTTTATAGCCTCATTCATAGCAATATAATTATAAGCAGAACCTGAACCCATAAATCTTATAGTTTTTCTGTCAACGTGGTCTGCAAGATTTATATTTGGTTTACCATGGATATGACTTTTTAAATTATGTTCTTTATATTCTTCACTAAATGAAATTCCTGATTTAGAATTTAATAATGATTGATGAACTTCATCTTGATTATTACCTAGACAAGATACAATTCCCAAACCTGTAACAACAACTCTTCTCATTATTTAAATAATCCTACTTTTAAACTTTCTGCTGAATATATTTTTTTGTCATCTGCAAATACCAAGCCATTAGCTAAACCAACCGTAGTTCCACCAGGTGACATAATTTTTTTCATATCAATTTCGTATCTTACATTTTTTACACTTTTAATAACTTCACCCGTAAACTTCACTGTGCCTACTCCAAGTGCTCGTCCTTTACCGAGGTTTCCAAGCCATCCAAGATAAAACCCAACTAGCTGCCACATAGCATCAAGACCCAAGCATCCAGGCATAACAGGATCTTCCTTGAAGTGACATTCGAAAAACCACAGATCATCTTTAATATCCAGTTCAGCTTTCAAAGATCCTTTGTTGAAAGAACCATTATTATCGTTAATCTCAGTTATTCTATCAAACATAAGCATCGGAGGAAGCGGTAATTTAGCATTTCCAGGGCCAAAAAGTTCACCATTTCCACATGTTATGAGATCATCGTAAGAATAAGAATTTTTTTTCATAAAATTTGAAGATCCTTAATACTTGATTTAATGATAATATAATATAATAAAACAATATATATATAGAATTAGTTTAGAATTATTATAAACAATTATGAAAAAAGACACTAATGTTATCAACAAATTAAGAGAAATTGGACTAAGACCCACAAAACAAAGGGTAAAAATCTGTGAATTGCTGTTTTTAAGGGAAAAAACTTTCCATTTTACAATTAATGATCTTGTTAAAAAAATTTCTAATGAGATGAATGAAAAAATATCTCTAGCAACAGTTTACAATACAGTTCATGTTTTTCAAAAAAAAGGTCATTTAAAAGAAATAGCAATAAATAGTGACAAAACTTACTATGATACTAATACCTCAGTTCACCATCATTTTTATGATGAAGATACTCACGAGTTAATCGATTGTGATGAGAATGATATTGATTCTATTAATTTAAAAAAAAAAATTCCTGGAAAAAAAATAAAATCTTTAGAAGTTTTGATTAAAATTGCGAGTGATAATCAAAATCAAAATTATTCTATTAAATAAATTATTTAAATCCTACATTATAATTATTCTAAACTGTTGACTTTCGGTTTAGAAGTATTATATGTTTCACATTATTAAATTAAGGAGAATAAAATGTCATTAAAAGGAACAAAGACAAAAGAAAATCTAGAAGCAGCATTTGCTGGTGAAAGCCAAGCAAATAGAAGGTATCTTTATTTTGCTCAAAAAGCAGACATCGAAGGATACAATGATGTTGCATCAGTATTTAGATCAACAGCAGAAGGTGAAACAGGCCACGCACATGGACACTTAGAATATCTAGAAGAAGTAGGCGATCCAGCTACTGGTTTACCAATTGGTGAAACTAAAGCTAATCTAGCTTCAGCAGTACAAGGTGAAACACACGAATATACAGACATGTATCCAGGTATGGCAAAGACAGCTAGAGAAGAAGGTTTTGAGGAAATCGCAGATTGGTTTGAAACTTTAGCAAAAGCTGAAAAATCTCACGCTGGTAAATTCCAAAAAACTTTAGAATCTATTAGTTAATAAATTTTTTTAGTGGGCATTAATTTGCCCACTAAATATCCATTAAAATTTCAAAAAAATTATGAGCAAAGAAGGTAGTTTAGACGCCCCTATAAGACACCCAATAGATTTTGAGCATCCTGATTTTTTAAATCCTGAAAAATTAGATACTGAAATGAGAAGAGCGTTTGACATTTGCCATGGCTGCAGAAGATGTTTTAACTTATGTGACTCGTTTCCAAAATTATTTGACATGATTGATGAGTCAGAAAATGAAGATGTTGAAAGTTTAAAAAGTGAACAATTTGAGCCAGTTGTAGACGCATGTACTTTGTGTGATATGTGTTTTATGACTAAATGTCCATACGTACCTCCTCATGATTTTGATCTAGACTTTCCCCACTTAATGTTGAGATACAGAACAGCTCAAAAAAAATTGGGTAAATTACCAGGTGTACCAACACAATTAGCTCAAATAGATAGAAATGCGAAAATTGGTGTTATGTTTTCAAAATTAGTTAATTGGGCGTCTGATATTAAAAATAAATTTCTAAGAAAAATTTTAGAAATTGTTGTAGGGATTGATAAAAGAGTTCAATTACCAAAGTATAACTCAGAAACATTTTCAAATTTCTTTAAAAAAAATAAAGATAAAATAAATTTTGAAACTCCAAACAAGAATAGGAAAGTTGTAATTTATACAACTTGTTTTGTTAATTTTAATAAAAAAAATACAGGGGTTGCGGCTTTAAAAGTTTTAAAAAAGAATGGAGTTGATGTTCAAGAGGCTTACCCAGGATGTTGTGGGATGCCTTTATTGGAGCAAGCAGATCTTCCTAAGGTGGCTGAACAAGCAAAAAAAGTATCTAAGGATTTATTAGAGTGGGTTGATAAAGGTTACAAAGTAATAACTTTAACAGCTAGCTGTGGACTAATGTTAAAGTTTGAATGGCCCCTTTTATTACCTAAAGATGAAAATATACAAAGGTTGTCATCAAATGTGATGGATATTGATGAGTATGTAGTTGATATAGCAAACAACGAGGGGTTAGCTGAGGGATTACAAGAAATAGATGGTGGTGTAACGGTTCACAATGCGTGTCATGCACGAGCACAAAATATGGGTATTAAATCAAGAGACATGTTAAAATTTATACCAAATGTTAAATTGGATGTTGTTGAAAGATGTGCTGGTCATGGAGGAACTTTTGGTGTGATGAAAGATACACATGATTTAGCAAATAAAGTTGGCAGACCAACTGCTAGACAAATTAAGAATAAGAATAATAAATATATGGCCTCAGACTGTCCGCTTGCAGGAAAACATTTAAAGCAATTAGAAATTGACACAAATATTTCTAATGATGAGGCGTTACATCCTATCGAATTAATGGCAAAAAGTTATAGATTATAATTATGCCAAGAGAAAAAAAAGAAATTGTAAAAGAAGATATCATGCCTCTAGATGTCTATACAAAAAATAGAAAAGAACTTAGAAAAAGTATTGTTAACTTCAAGAAAGATAGAAGAATAGCACTAGGTCCATATGCAACTTTTTATTTTGAAAGTTACGAAACAATGTTAGCTCAAGTTCAAGAAATGCTTTACATTGAAAAAGGTGGTGATGAACAGCTAAAAGATGAACTTATTGCTTATAATCCCCTAATACCCAATGGAAAGGAACTGACTGCTACATTAATGTTTGAAATTGATAATCCAGTTTCAAGAGCAGCATTCCTAAGTAAAGTTGGAGGAATAGAGGAAAAAGTCTTTATTAAAATTAATGGTGAGACAATTAAAGCAATCCCTGAGGAGGATGTTGATAGAACTTCTGCAGAAGGAAAAGCTTCTTCAGTTCAATTCATACATTTTAAATTTAATGATGAACAAATTCAAAAATTCAAATCGAATGGTGCAGAAGTTGAAATTGGGATTGACCACAAAGAGTATTCTCATACAACAAAACTAAATGCAGCAAATTTAAGCTCTTTATCAGCTGATTTTAGTTAATTAAGCCCCAAATATCTCTAGTTTTAACCCATCCTTCATTATCATCAGATTTGATCTTGCACCAGTTGTTTTCACACTTATCGACAATCAGTAATCTACCTTTTTCTATTTGAGCTATTGGTTTTGCAAAAGAAGATGGTTTCTTAAATAAAATTTTATCTTTAGTTGTGATAACTGAATTATTTTTTTTTAATTGTGAGATATGTATCCATCCGCTGTTATTTTTTAAATCAATTATCCTTCTAAAATTCTCTTTTTTATCTAATTGTTTTAAGGGTAGATTAATTTTTTTATAAACATATTTTATATCTGAGTCAAAGCTAGGTCCATAACGAACATTAACTTTACTTTTTTTTAAAGAAACAAAAGTTTCTTCAGTGCCAGAGGATGTTGTCAAAATTGTTAAACAAAATAATGTGTAAATAATTTTTGGTATTAATTGCATTTACATTTTTTTCTTTTGTTGAATTTTACTTTTCTAAAATTTAAATTCAAAAAATTTATAATTAAAATAAATCCATTTAAATTTTGCCCTACATTTAAAATTTTTTTTAGGATTTCGTTAGCTTGCATAGTACCAATAATTCCAGCAATAGTGCCAAGTATTCCTTCATGTTCACAGCTTAGTATATCGTCAGATATAGTTTCTTCTTGATAAAAACATCTTAAACAAGGATTTTTTTTATTATTAAAATCAAAAGTAAATATATGGCCATCAAATTTGCTGATAGCCCCAGTTACTAGAAATTTTTTATACTTTAAGCTTATATCGTTAATCAAAAATTTTGTTTTAAAATTATCTGTACCATCAATAACATAATCATAATTCTTAACAATTTCTATAAATTTTTTTTTATTTAATTTAAAATTATAAATATCAATTTTAGTTTTAGAATTGATATTATTTAATTTTTTTTTGGCTACTTTAACTTTTGATTTTCCCAAATCTTTTTCATCATATAAGGTTTGTCGGTGAATATTTGAAAGACTAACTAAATCATGATCTACAACTCCAAGAAATCCAACTCCTGATCTGGTTAGAAATTCGGCCACAGAGCACCCCAATCCACCCATACCAATTATCAATACTTTTGAGTTTAAAATTTTTTTTTGACCTAAAACACCAATATTTTTTAAAATGATTTGTCTTGAATATTTTTCGAGCTGATTTTTACTTAGTTTTGAACTCATTTTCCAGTTGAGCCAAATCCATCTTCTCCCCTAACTGTTTCAGGTAAAACATCTGTTTCTTCTAAATTTATCTTAATAACAGGAGTTAAAATCATTTGAGCTATTCTATCTCTATTATTTATTAAAAAATTGGTATTACCATGATTATAAAGAATAACTTTAATTTCACCTCTATAATCACTATCTATTGTTCCTGGAGTATTTAAAACACTAATATTGTTTTTAGCAGCTAAACCAGATCTTGGTCTAATTTGAATTTCAAATTCACTAGGAAATGCAACAGAAATACCGGTTGGAACTAAACAAGAATTTTGTGGTTTTAGTGTTATTGGCTCATTTATAAAAGCCATTAAATCCATACCTGATGCTCCATTAGTTTTATAGGCAGGTAGCTCAACAGATGAGTCTAATTTTTTTATAAGAACTTTTGTCATTAATTTAATTGATTAATTATTCTATCAACTATTTCATCGGATATTTCAGATTTCTTTTTATATGAAAGTTTTTCTTTATTTTTATCTTTATAGTAAATCGTTACTTCATTAAAATCAGAACTGAAGCCAATTTTTTTATTAGATACATCATTTGCAATTATCCAGTCACAATTTTTATTGTTTAATTTTTTTTCTGCATTTCTTTCAACATTGTTCGTTTCTGCTGCAAATCCTATAACTAGTTCTGGTCTCATTGAATTATGGTTTGAAATATAATTCAATATATCTACATTTTTTTCTAAATTTAAATTTAATGATTCATGTTTTTTAATTTTATTTTTAAATTTTTTATTTATTTTAAAATCAGCTACTGCTGCAGAAAAAACTGCTACATTAGCAGGTAAGTTTTTTTGAGTTTCTAATAACATTTCATCTGCTGTTTCAACTTCAATAAGTTTAATATCATCATCAATTTTTAAATTAGTTGGTCCTGAAATAAGAGTTGTATCAAAACCCTTTTTAGATAAAGATTTAGCAATTTCATACCCTTGTTTACCACTAGATTTATTTGTAATAAATCTTACAGGATCAATGTATTCGTTTGTTGGACCAGCTGTAACTAGTGCTTTTAATTTTTTATTTTTTTTAAGATTTAAAAAATAATTGTTTATTTCGTTTGAAATTTTATCAGGTTCAGACATTTTTCCTTCACCGTATTCCCCGCAAGCCATTTCCCCAATTTCTGGACCAATAAGTTTGTAACCATAATTTATTAGTTTTTGTAAATTTTGTTTTGTTGATTGATGTTCCCACATTCTTACATTCATTGTTGGTGCTAAATAAATCTCTTTATTTGATGCAAGTACAACGGTTGAAGCTAAATCATCTGTTGTACCTTGAGCTAATTTTGAAATTGTATTTGCTGTAGCTGGTGCAATTAAAATTACATCTGCCCATCTTGATAAAGCGATATGATCCATCTCTGTTTCATTTTCGACATTAAATAAATCAGTATAAACTTTCCCTTGAGAGAGTGACGCAACAGAAAGAGGAGTTATAAATTCTTTAGCACTATTGGTTAAAATTGTTTTTATTTGTGCTCCGTTTTTTTTGAAAATTCTAATTGTTTCGAGACTTTTATAAGCAGAAATTCCACCACAAATTATATAAAGAATTTTTTTGTCTATCAGATTTTTCATTTGCCGAATTAAAATACCAATAACCCTATAATTACAAGAACTAATAAACCAATAATAGACTGGTTTCTAAAAGCAGTCATTTCAGATTTTTTATTATTTAAGGCAGTGTAAGAATTTGAGTTTTGTGGGATTTGACCACTAGCTAAAAATGTTAAAGCTTGATTAGCTTTATCCATAATCTCAGGAAATTCTGGCAATCTTTTAATAACCTCCGATGTATTGTTCAGAGTATCTGTGATCGCATTAATTGGATCTTTAGTTTCTCTCAACCAGCTTTCAAGTACAGGCTTGGATGTTGTCCATATATTTGTATCAGGGTTTAATTTTCTTGCAACTCCTTCAACTACAACCATAGTTTTTTGTAACATTAATAATTGAGGTTGGGTTTGCATATTAAATTTCTCAGTTACATCAAATAATTGTTTTAGTAATTTGCCTCCTGATATATCTTTAACTGCTTGACCAAATATAGGTTCTCCTATTGATCTTAGAGCTTGAGCCAAATCATCAATTGGAACATTATTTGGAACTAATCCAGCTACCAAATGTACTTCGGCTACTTTCCTATAATCCCTTTGTATAAATCCAAATAAAATCTCTGCTAAGAATCTTTTACTTACTTTGTCCAATCTACCCATTATACCAAAATCTATAGGGGCAATTTGACCATTGTTATCAATAAAAATATTTCCTTGATGCATATCTGCATGGAAAAAACCATCTCTTACTGCGTGTCTTAAAAAATGTTGAATAATGTCTTCTGCAATTTTATTTGTATCTAAACTCTTATTTTTTAATTCTTCAGTTTCTCTTATTGATACGCCATCAATCCAATCGAGAGTCATTACATTTTCACTTGTAAAGTTCCAATAAATTTGTGGTACTCTAAATCCTGCATCGTTTTTAGTATTTTCTGCATATTCATTTGCTGCAGCTGCTTCAAACCTTAAATCCATTTCAAGATTTGTTATCTCTTTCAATAAAAATACAACCTCAACAAGCTTTAATCTTTTTGTTTTTTTTACAAAAGACTCGATTATAAAAGCAAACAACATCATTGCGTCAATTTCTTCATTAAATATTTTCTTAATATCTGGTCTTAAAATTTTTATCGCCACATCTTTAATAGTTCCATTGTCATTAATTTGAGCTTTGTGCACTTGTGCAATTGAGGCAGCTGCAACAGGTTCGCTAAAGTCTATTATTGAATTATATGTGTCTTCACCAAGATCTCTTTTGATTATTTCTTTCGCTTTGCTTACAGAGAAAGGTGGTAGACGGTCTTGTAAATTTTCAAGTTTGGTTGATAATTCTTCACCAATAATATCAGGTCTAGTTGCTAAAAATTGGCCAAGCTTTATAAATGTAGTGCCCATAGACTCTAAAGAATTAGACAATCTTTCTCCCTCATTAGAACTTAAGTTTTGCTGATTTTTCTTAGAAAAAGAAATTGATAGCAGTTGAAATAATATTGTTACTATAACAGGTGGTTTTTGGAATTTTGAAGCAATACTTAGTATATCAGATTTAGCAATTTTTCTTCCTAACTTAAATAAAGTTATAAATTTTTTAATCATTAATATTTCCATCCACTATGAATTGAAACAATCCCTCCAGAAAAATTTCTGTAAGAGCATTTTTGAAAGTTATTGTTCTTCATTAATTCAATTAATTCTTCCTGATTAATAAATTGTTCTATACTTTTAACTAAATACTCATATGGCTCTTTTTCACCAACTACAAATTGGCCAATCATTGGGATTAATTTTGAATAATTTTTATAAATAAAATCAAGATTTGAGTTCTGTATTTTTGAAAATTCTAAGCACAAGTATCTTCCACCTGGCTTTAAAACTCTATATGCTTCAGAAAGAGCTTTGTTTAAATCTTTTGTGTTCCTTAGTCCAAAACTAATAGTATAAAAATCAAATTTATTGTCTTCGAAAGGTAGTTGTTCTGCAGGAGAAATAACCCAGTTAATATTTTTGTAACTAGAGAGTTTTTGTTTACCTTGGCTTACCATTCCTTTGTTGGGATCCACACAAGTAATTATACCATTTTTATCAGTGCTGTCTAAATAGAGTTTACCTATGTCGCCTGTTCCACAAGCAACATCGATGAAATTTTTATTTAAAGATGGGTTCATCATATTTATTAAGCTTTTTTTCCAAAATCTATGAACACCGAGTGACATAAAGTCATTCATTAGGTCATATTTACTATAGACCTGATCAAATACACCTTCTACTAGTCCTTTTTTATTTTGAAGATATTGTTGCATAAAAAAAAATATATATTCAATATAGTGTGAAATGCCAGAATTACCAGAAGTAGAAATTGTAAGACAATCTCTTCATAAAAAAATCAAACAAAAAAAGGTTAAAAAAGTAATAATACGAAATAGAAATTTAAGATTAAAAATTCCACCGAACTTTGCTACTTATTTTCAAAACAAAAAAATAATTAAAGTAGGAAGATTCTCTAAATATTTAATCATTTATTTACCAAAAGAAAATTATTGCTTAATTCATCTTGGCATGTCAGGAACAATACACGTTGTAAATAATAAATTAGTTAACAAACCTACAAATACTAGTTTTTATAATTCTCCTTTTTTACCAAAAAAACATAATCATGTTGAGTTAATTTTTGAAAATTTTAGGATTATTTATAATGATCCAAGAAGATTTGGTTTTTTCCAGTTGATAAAAAATAATCTAGACCTGAATAAAAGATTTTATCATTTGGGTCCTGAACCTTTTAATAAGAGTTTTAATCTAACCTATGTTTACAATTTTTTTAAAGGAAAAAATAAAGATATAAAAAACTTTTTACTTGATCAAAAATTTGTTTCAGGAATAGGAAATATTTATGCTAGTGAAATTCTATTTTTAAGCAAAATAAATCCATTCAAAAAAGTAAAATTATTAAGTAAAAAAGAATGCCAAAAAATTATTAATAACAGTAGAAAAATTCTACTCAAAGCTATTAGTAAGGGTGGATCTAGTATAAGAAATTTTAAGGATACCTCAGGATTTAAAGGTGGTTTTCAGAATGAATTTAAAGTTTATCATCAAGAGGGAGAACGGTGTAAAAATTTAGGATGTTCTAATGTTATTAAAAAAAAAATTATCTCTAATAGATCAACTTTTTTTTGTGATTCTTGTCAAAAATAGCCAATTATTTTATTGACCACCATAAATTCTCAAGCTATACCCCTGCGGATATGGCAAACACAAAATCAGCAATTAAGAGAATTAGAAGAATATCTAAGCAAACGACTGTTAATAAGGCTAGAAAAAGCAGATTTAGAAATGCTTTAAAAAAAATGAACCTTTTAATTGACGATAAAAAAAAAGATGAAGCTCTAAAATTCTTGCCTAAATTGAATTCAGAACTAATGAAAATTGCCAAGACTGGGATTATTAAGAAACAAAATGCGTCAAGAAATGTTTCTAGAATAACCAAAAAAATTTCTGCGATATAAATTTAAAATTTTATAAGCTTGTATAGAAACAACCACAAGTATTCACATCATGTATTAATAAAGTTTTAATATTTAACTATATCTAGATTTGTTAAATAAAAATAGTTTTTATGATTCAATCTACAAACGATTCAATCTACAAACGATTCAATCTGTGTTCGTTTCAAAAAAATATTTAGATAAAAAATAAATTAATTTTTTTTTATTAATAATTAATTTTACAATCAGAGATTTAATTTATTTTTTAAAAAAAATATTAAGTAGTTGCAAATTTTTTTATTTCGTTCTAACTGAGATTTCCCTACAAGTTATGAATAAATCTACAAATATAAATAATTTAAACAGTTTTAAGTCTGAAAATTTTGATTGGAAATTAGTTCAGTCTGAAATGAAAAATAAGCTAGGACTAGACGTTTATGAAAGCTGGCTTAAAAAAATTACTTTTGTGGATGAATTTAATAATTATTTATTATTGTCTGTTCCAACAAGATTTATTAGAGACTGGATTACATCAAGATACATTGATCAAATTTTGCAAATAATTCGTTTATATAAAAAAGATATTATTAGAATTGAATTTAAAATTGATGACAAAAATACAAATCAAAATCTTGAAAATGTAAATGTTAATGAACAATTACCTGATAGAAGTGAAAATGTATCATTTATAAAAGATTCTTATTTGCAGTATAATCGAATTGATCCAAATAAAAGATTCGACAACTTTATAACTGGTACAAGCAATAAACTTGCTTATGAAGCATCGTTAAAAGTTTCAGAAAATATATCTCATTATAATCCACTTTACATTTATGGTGGTGTGGGAATGGGTAAAACCCATCTATTAAACTCAATTGGAATTGAACTTAAAAAAAATAACAAAGTAATGTTTATATCAGCTGAACGGTTTATGTATCAGTTTGTGAAATCGATCAAAGCTAATGATATGGTTAAATTTAAGGAATATTTTAGAAATACTGATATTTTATTAATTGATGATATTCAATTTATAAGTGGTAAAGAAGCGATGCAGGAAGAATTTTTTCATACATTTAATGCATTATTAGATAAAGGTTCTCAAATAATTGTATCAGCTGACAGAGCACCAAATAAACTATCAAGAATTCAAGATAGAATTAAGTCTAGATTTTCTGGTGGTTTAGTTGTTGATATTCAAAAACCAGATCTTGAACTTAGAAAAAAAATTGTTGAAAAAAAAACTGAGGAATTAAATAATTTATATGCAGATCAACTACAAGTATCAAAAGAAATACAAGATTTTATAAGTACTGAAATCACAGCAAGTGTTAGAGAATTAGTTGGAGCAATAAATAGAGTAGTTTCATTTTCTAGAATCTACAATAAAGTTCCGAATTTGCCTGAAACAAAGGTTGTTTTGAAAGATTTATTAAATCTAGCTGAAAATAAAGTAACAATAGATTTAATTCAAACAACAGTATGTAAATTCTTCAAAATAAGTAAAAATGAAATGCTTTCATCAAGAAGATCCAGATATTTAGTTAGACCTAGACAAACTGCTATATATTTAACAAAAATTTTAACATCAAAATCTTTGCCAGAAATTGGAAGAGAGTTTTCTAATAGGGATCATACAACCATAATACATTCAGTTAAAACTATTGAAAAAATTAAAGAAAAAGACCCTGAGATGGTAGATAATATTAATAAACTAAAAAACCAGATATTATATAATAATAAAGATAATGAAATTTAACGTAAATCAACAAGACCTTCAGCAGGCATTGAATTACTGTCAAGGTGTAATTGAAAAGAGAAGCACTCTACCCATATTGTCTAATATTTTATTAGATGCAAGTAATTCCAGATTAACAATTACAGCCACAGATTTAGACTTAATATTTATTCATCAATTAAATAATGTTGAAGTTTTAGAAGAAGGAAGAACAACAACAACTTCTTCAATTATGTATGATATCATAAGAAAATTCTCTTCTGGAAAAAAAATTAATTTATCTTTGACAGATGTCAGTAAATTGCAAGTAGAGTCAGAAAAATCTATATTCAACTTAAATTGTATTAGTGCAACAGAATTTCCATTAACTGATGAAAATTTTAATCAAAATGAATTTACAATAAAATCTAAACAGCTTTTAAAATTATTAAATAAATGTAAATTTTCAGTTTCCAATGATGAAACAAGACATTATTTAAGTGGGATTTATTTTCATCAGACGGAAGTTGAGGATAAAAATTATTTAACAGCTGTAGCAACTGATAGTCATCGAATGTCCATTTCAAAAATAAGATTAGATCAAAAAAGTGATTTTGAACCAATTATATTACCAAAAAAAACTATTTTTCAATTATGCTCATTGCTAGATAGCTATGATGGGGATGTTAAAGTATCTAACATTAAATCAAAGATAAAATTCGAATTAAATAATAGCATATTGATTTCAAAACTCATTGATGGAAAGTTTCCTAATTATATCCAGGTAATACCAAAGAATAATCAAAAAAAATTAGAAATAGATTTAAAGTTATTTTTAAATTCAGTTGATAGAGTTGCCTCTGTATCTTTGGATAAAAAAGATGGTGTTAAATTTAATTTATCAAAAGATACTCTAAACCTTTCGGTTAACAATACAAATAGTGGTGATGGTAAAGAAACATTGAATGTAAAATTTGATCATGATTTAGAAATAAGTTTTAACTCAAGATACTTAATTGATGTTGCTTCGCAATTAGATGGAGAAAGAGTTGAAATATTTTTTAATGACACAGGTTCACCAGCTTTAATAAAAGATCCGGGTGATTTTGATAGTATTTTTGTAGTTATGCCTATGAAGGGTTAGTTTAACAAATTAAGCTCTTCATAAATATTATTTTCTAAAATTTTGATAAAATCTTTCTTCGAGTGACCTGCTATTATTGGTTTTAAGATTGAAATAGTTATTACTTTATTGCTATGTTTTACACCCTTTTTAGGCCAAACATAACCCGAATTAATGGCAACGGGTTGGCAAGAAATTTTTAACTCTTCATAAATTCTTGATGCACCTTTTTTAAAAGGAGGCCTTTCACTTGGTAGAACTCTAGTACCTTGTGGAAAGATTATTAATGGTCGTTCAGAGTCATTAATTATTTTAGAAATGTCTTCAAAGAACCCCAGGTTATCCTTGGTAACTTTATTTCTTTTAATTGAAATTGATCCAATTTTTTTAAGATACCAGCCAAAAATTGGAATTAAAAGTAACTCTTTTTTTAAAATAAAAACTGGTGAATTAAAAATAGTTTGAAGATAAAAAGTTTCAAACATTGACTGATGAGATGCAGCAATAAAAAACTTTTCATTATTTATAATATTTTCCTTACCTTTGATTATTATTTTTGTGAATAAAAAAAACTTTAAACAAAAGCTTGTCCAATAACCCATCAATTTACCACCAAATAAAACAACTTTTTGAGGTAAAAAAAAAGCAGGTAAAAAAAATAATGAAATAATAATTATTCCAGAAAAAAAGAAAATTGAAAATATAAAGTTTCTTA
>Ga0233433_10000128_pt1 | contig 90161 bp, 59 predicted proteins | sample SI_122_August201_5_FD_179868 | JGI IMG/M metagenome (GOLD analysis project Ga0233433, IMG submission 179868) | Seawater microbial communities from Saanich Inlet, British Columbia, Canada - SI_122_August2016_100_MG | ecosystem: Environmental > Aquatic > Marine > Inlet | place: Canada: British...
TTTCAAGTTATTAGCGATATCGACATGCCGGTGATGAACGGCTATGAGATGTGCCAACGGATCAAGGAAACCGAATCGACGCGCGGAATTCCGATCCTGATTCTCTCGGCCGCGGCGCTGGCGTCGACATCGACCGCGGTTTCGACGCCGGCGCCAACGACTTCCTCACCAAACCCGTCGCCGACAACGAATTGCTCAGCCGTATCGAAATGATGCTCGACAGCACCCTGACCAGCCAACGCGAGAAGATCCTCGTCGTCGAAGACAGCAGCGTGCAACGCGCGCTTATCACCCACAGCTTGGCGCAGCAGGGCTTTGAAATTATTTCGGGTAAGGATGGCGAAGAAGGGCTTGAGTTGGCGATCGAAAACGTACCGGACCTGGTGATCACAGACTCGGAAATGCCGCTGATGAACGGCCGCGACCTGACGCACGCGCTCAGGCAACGAGACGAGCTTAAAGATATACCGGTACTGATGCTGACGGCGGCCGACGCCCCCCTCAACCGGGCCAAGGGCAAACACGCCGGTATCTCGGCCTACCTGACTAAGCCCTTCGTGCCCGACAAGATCGTAGTCATCGCCGAAAAACTCATCGCCGAACACGATACGGTGTTGATCAGCGAGGACACCTACGACCTGATCAAGGACGAGATCGAGGCCCATATGCAGGGTCCAATAGAAATGAAGGGCAAGAGCAAGCCGATCACCGTCTACCAGGTCGAATCCTGTCTGTAGTAGGGATATGCAGTAGAAACGCGGAAGGGCGTCAACCGGCCCGGCGCAAAAAACGCTTGCCCGCCAACTGATCAACTAAGCCATCCAACTCCAACCTGAGCAACGAGCCCAACAGAGCCTGCGGTGGCAGGGTACTATCCTGGGCGAGTTCGTCGATATGCCGCGGCTCACGAGAGAGCAGGCCGTAGATACGCGCGTCCTCCGGAGGTAATTCCGGCAGGGGCATTGCCTTGCTGGCCGGTGGCGCCCAACCCGCCAGTTCCTCCAATACGTCCTCCACCTCCTCCACCAACTTCGCCCCGTCCTTGATCAGTCGGTGGCAGCCCGCGCTCGCCCCCGACCGCACGTCACCGGGCACGGCGAAGACTTCGCGATTCTGGTCCACCGCATGCGTTACCGTGATCAGCGACCCGCTCTTTTGAGGTGCCTCGATGACGATGACCCCAAGGCTTAGTCCGCTGATAATCCGGTTGCGCTGCGGAAAGGTCTGCCTATTCGGTTGGCTACCCCAGGCGAATTCGGAAACGATCGCCCCGCGTTCGCGGATCTGGCGGTAAAGCCCGGTATGCGCTCGGGGATAAGGCACATCCGGCCCGCAACCCAATACCGCAATCGTCCGCCCCCCGGCTGCAAGCGCCGCCTCATGCGCGGCGGCATCAACGCCATAGGCCATTCCGCTGACGATACAAACCCCGCGTTGCACTAAACCACGGGCTAGCTCACCCGCTATTTGCAAACCGTATCCCGAAGCTTTGCGCGGTCCGACGATCGCCACCGTTGGCCCTACCAGGTCATCCGGCCCCAATGCAAAAAGGATCGGCGGCGGTGATGAAATCTGCCCGAGTAACTCGGGATAACTCGCATCACCGGGGACCAAGCAACGACCACCTTCGGCGCTAAGCCGTTTCCATTGCACCTCGGCCCAATCAAACTCCGCGGGCCCCGGTCGCCGCCAGGGCCCACCTTTACCGATGGCACATCCCCAGTCAGAAGCTTTTAAAACCGCCTGAACCGTGCCAAAATGGGCCAGCAAACGCCGTAGCCGTTCGTGGCCAAGCCCCTTGACCCGACTCAGGGCCAACAACGCCCTTATTTCTTCCCACCCCTCAGGCATGGCCAAACTTCTCCCGCAAACGCCGCTCGACGCAAGGCGGCACAAACTGAGCCACGTTCCCGCCCATCTGCGAAACTTGCCGCACCACCGAAGAACTAAGATACATATACTCGGCCTTGGTCATCAGGAAAACGGTATCGAAGTTGGGCCAGAGCGAACGGTTGGTAAGCGCCATCGAGAACTCGTGCTCGAAATCGGTCACCGCGCGCAAACCACGCACCGCGGTGCAAATACCGTGTTCCTGCGCGTAATCAACGGTTAGCCCATTATGAAAATCGACCTTTGCCCCCGGCAACCCGCTAGTCGCCTCGGAGATCATCTCCATACTTTCTTCTTGCGAAAAGAGCGGCTCTTTGTTGGGATTAATCGCCACTAACAGGGTCACCTCAGAAAAAATGCCCAACGCCCGTTCGAGAATATTCAGATGGCCCAAAGTGATCGGGTCAAAACTGCCGGGATAAATCGCTATGTCCATAGGGGACTCTCCTCAGGGCATGCCCACAACAACATCTACGGCCGCGTAGAGCCGGGCCTCCGCCCAACCTTGCTCATCGCCTTGAATCGGCATCAGCACCACTTCCCCCAGCACCGCGATCTCCTCGACCTGCTGCAGTTTTTGCAAGAAAGCGCCGATCTGCTGATACGATCCGGTGCCCCACAACTTCTGGCGTTGATGGATGCGCGCGGGCGGCAGGGGCATGGTGATGTTTTTTTTGATCAACAGGCCGTCCAAGCCGCTCTCGTCGGCCCAACGCGCCACTTTGCCAAAGAGCCGGGCGGCCTGGTCGGATGAAAGCGTCGCCAACTCGCGGACGGGCAACTCGGAGAAACGCCCATCGAAAGCGAAACGCAAAACCCTCGCGCTCGCCTTGCCCTCCTGCCACGAAGAAAGCGTGACCTGCGACGGTGGTTTTTGTAGAACTTCGCTGAATGCCCGCAACGACTGTTGCGACGCGCTGGTCCCTTCGAGGCCGTATTCTCCCGTTGCACTACAGGTCAATGAGACCAGGCGAACCCCGGGCGGCACGCGTTCGTTGATGCTCACCGCCCAATAACAGGCGGTGCTGCGCCGGGGCGGGGGCCGCAGGCCATCCGGTCGATCGCCATCGCCAACCACCGGCTGAGAAAAATCGTTTACAACGAGTGGTACAGATGCCGGACGATCTTCTTCGCGCGGCGCTACAACCGGTGTCTCTTGTACCACCGGCATAGGCTCTTGCACGGGCGCTTCGTCCCAACCGGTCGCCCCGCCCGCAACCTGCTGCTTGGGGGCTTCGCCCCCCCCCGACGACTCGGCCGTCTCTGCAGTTTCGGCATCATTTGCCCAGGAATCGCCGGCGGCCCCTTCAGCCCATGCGGCGGACGCCGCGCTTTGCTCCGTGGCGACGGAATCAGTGACGCCGTTTGCCTCCTCTCGCCAAAGCTCCTGGTTGGCAACCGTATCTTGCGAAGAAGAATCGAATAGCGGCCCGAATGGATAGAACCAGTTGAGCCCGTACAACCCACCGCAGAGGACCAACGCAAAAAGTACCGGCCCCGCCCAAGGCGGCACCTGGCGACTACGGCCATGAAGAAGCTCGACGCGGATCATCCGGCCAACCCTCGTTGCGCCAAACCCACCGCGATCGCATAAACCGACCGCTGCTCGGGCGTGGCATCTTCGTCTAACAAATCAGGGTCGACCGCGGCCAGCGGATCCAGAATAGAACGCGGGACCCCCAACTTCCCAGCCAACTCCTCGCTCCAAGCCATATCGCCCGCTCCCGCCCCCCAGACGCGCTGAATATCGCTCCCTGCATCCTGCAGGAGCTTGCGGGCGGTGCCTTCAAGCACTTCGACTACCTCGTCCTCCTCTTCCCAGCTACAACTGCCGACGGCCAGCGGTTCACCCTCTTGGACCAGCATCAACCAAGCCTCGCCCACATCGGCGTAGAGCAAGAGCTCCGATTTCTCCCCCGGCAACAACTCCGCGCATTCGCCCGCGTTGTAGAGGGCAAATGGCGCCAAATCGACGTCCAAACGGGCAACGCCAGCCTCATCGCCCAAATCGATATAGCAGTCGAGCGCGCGATATCTGGCCGCCACTACAAACCCCCAGTCCTTGGTCATTACGAAATCGAGGCTGAACTCACCAGCTTCCTCCGCCAAGATCTGTTCGGATTCCCACAGGAGGTGCTCATAATTGTCCTTATCGGCGTCGGCGACCAACGGACGGCGCTTGATCAAGGCAAGACGCCGATCGAGCGAGATGCAGGTGTTGCCATAATCAAAGCCGCATTCATCGGCGATCCCTTCGAGCGTCGAGACCAAGTCTTGGCGCTGCTTGTCATCGGCCAATGCCGCCGGATCGAAAGGGCTTTCCAATTCGCTTTCGACCAAAGCCAGCGGCCAGACCCCGCCCCGCCCCGATCCCAGCGCGGCAACGCGTACTATCCGCCCGCTGACATGGATCCCAGTAGCGCTTTTTTTGCCGAATCCGAACAATGCCCAACCCCTCCTGCCAATGCGGAATAGCGCTTCCTACTCAATTTTGAGCAAGGGACGCAGTTTTTCTAAGGTCCGAAGGCCGATGCCCTTGATTTGCAGCAATTGTTCTACGCGTTCAAAAGGGCCGTGCTTCCCGCGGAAGTCGACGATCAAAGCCGCGGTTTTTGTGCCGACCCCGGGCAACTCGATCAACTCGACGGCCGTAGCGAAATTGAGCGAAATCGGCCCTTGCCGCTCAATTGCGACCTCGAGCGGCGGCGGCGGTTCGACCGCACGCGGTATAACGCGAAAATCTTCCGAGACCGCCGGCCGCAACCAATCGCCCACCGCCACCATCGACCCCACGAGTAGGGCGGCGGTAAGGCTGAGCAAAGCCTGTTGCTCCTGTCGGTTGAACATGGAAAATACCTCCCCAAGCCGCACTAGGCAACATCCTTTACCGCAGGAAGAACGTGCCCGAGAGCCTCAGTTCCCTCGTCTTGCGCGTCTTGTCGGTCAATTTGTTGTTGTTGTTCTCGACCCGGATCAGCCCTTCGCCGCGAAAATTCTCGCTAAAGCTGTAGCTCATCGAGAGTTGCGTCTTCCAACGGCCGGTTTCAGTAATCGGCGTGCGCGTCTCGTCGGCGGTAGCATTGGCACGGGTCTCTCCCTCAATGCCAAATTCGAAATTGAGCGTGACATCGCTTTTGAACTTGCCGAAGAGAGGCAGACTTCGGGGCTTGAGGTTATAGGTAGCCTTAAAGGTTGTCGAAGCGCGTTCATTGCTGCTGGTACCGCGCAGGGGCCTCGGACCCAAGGCACTACTGTCCGACTCGGCCGAAGCCAGTTCGAAATCCCGACTCTCGGAAGTCGATACTACGCGCTCGATGGTCGTCGTCGGCCCCCAACGCCAGCGGCCGTTCCACGAGATGCGAAACTCGGTCGAAGTCCCTTCGGTGATCAAATCTCGGTCGGATAGGCTGCCCTCGCCCTCGCTGGTCGTCGAAGCCTCGAAGTTCATATTCACCTGCGCGCTATTGATCAACTTCTTTATATAGGGCAGTCGATCCGCCCGTCCCCAGTTGAGATTGAGACGCGGGAAGCGGCGCTCGCGCTGCAGCCGCAACCGGTCCTGCGAAGAGCCGCTGCGCTGCGTGGTTTGTTCGTTGGAGTTGATCTTGATGCTCATCCCGAAGGGCAGGCGCAAACCCGAACTGGCCTCGAGCGAGGAGGTCTGCGAGGAATTGTCCTGGGTCGTCAACCCCTGGGTCGCCCGCCGCACCTTAAGCGAGTCGGCAATACCCAATTGAAAAAAGATCGGTGGCCGAACTACCAGATTGAAATTGCGCGCGTTGGTATTGCGCCGCCAGTTGGCGTTGATCGGTTCGATAACATTGCCAGTCCAACCGGCCAAACGACGGAGGATAAACGGGCTATTGCGCTTCTTCGGCTCAGCCTCGGCCTCCCCTGCGGCCGGCTGCAGCGCGGGCGTGTGCTCGGCCTCCTCCGTTTCGCTCTCTTTTTTCTTTTTGACCTTGCGGCCCTGGGTAGAAGATTTGCCCAAGCTCTTGAGCAGCAGAGGTAACTTGAAATTAAAACGCATCGACAAATCGTTCTTGGTATCGATATCGAGCGTCTTGAACGGCGCGCCCGTCGTCGAGTCGATCGGCGCCGAGCCACGGCGTTGGGCCGGATCGTTCTGTTCTACGTAATTGGCTTTAAACGTATAATTTTGGTCCAACCATTGTACCAAGCGCAGCGAGAAACTGACATCGGCCGTCTGCTTGCGGCCCACCTCGCGACCGAAACTGCGCATATCGGGAACGAACTTTTTGCGCAGGTCGCGGTCTATCTTGAGGTTGTAATCGGCCGAGAGTCCCGGCAACGGGTTGAGTTTGGAGGCATAGGTCTCGTTGAGCCCGAAGTCCTCCTGCTCGGTCGGCGTGGCGTCGCCGCGGTGCAAAAGCCGCGAGACCCGGCGACTGCCGTTCATGGTGTAGGTCAGGCTCGAAGGCAACGGCCGGAAGCGCAACTCGACCAAGCCCTTGGGCATAAACTCCGGTAGCCAACTCAAGACCTGCAACGACGGTTTCGGTAGCGGCATGCGATAGTTAAAACTCATCGTCTGCGCCTCGCGCTCATTGAGCAGGCGCACAGGGTCCGAACTGTTCTCACGCGAATGCGAAAGACGCAGGTTCATCTGGTCAAAGGTCCAGCGCAAAAGAAAGTTCTTGCCCTGCCGACGGCTGATCGATACATCGTAGAATTCTTTGCTACTGACCGACTGCTGCTCCCGCTTCTCCTCGGAAGTCAATTCGACATCGGAACCGGGGCCAAAACGCGGTAGACTCACCCCGCGGCTCAGGTTAACCTTGACCGGTACCGAAAAGCCCCAACTGCCCGGCAGTAATCTCTGCATATTGGAAGAGGCCGACATCGTGGCTTCACGATCGGTGCTATTACCGCCCGACCCGGCGAAGCTGCGGAAATCCTCCTGGCGCCAAAGTACGTGGCCGTCGACGTTCATAAAGTCGGCCAGCTTGGTGTTGAGCTTGGCGTATGCGGCCAACCCCGGATCATTGCGCGCCTCGTCAAGCCGCAATTCGTCAAGAAAGACTCGGCCGCTGTAGGGGCGATTGTCCGCCCGGTTTCGCACACCGATGCTCAGCTGCTTGATCGACTGCATCGAGGGATTGCCCCTCACTCGGTATATCGCTGGCTCGCCGCCACGGCGGCCGGGCCCGGCATAAACCTGGTCCAGCGAAAAGCGATCGACCCGAGGGTCATACCCCTCGGCCCTGAGCCGTTGCAATTCGTCTTGGGAAAGGTGAGTCTTCCCTTCGGTCGGCGCCCCCCGTGGGTCACGCACCAGATAGGTATAGTAGAACTCGCCTGTCGTCGTATCCACCTGCCCCGACTGTGCCAGCGCTTTGAGCTGGGAAATCGCCAACAGATCGACGTCCACCTGATTGCCCTTCCAGCCCGCACGCCCCCCTTCCCAACCCGGGAATATCGGGCTGATGACCTCGTAATAGTTGGTCGAATCCGCCCCGAAGCGTATAAATAGCACTATGTCGCTCGAATCGCCATGTACATAATCGATAGTTTCGCTCGAATCGCCGTATGCGTACATGCGCAAACGCTGGTAACTGGTATAATTTGCAGCCCGGTTCAGGATTTTGGTCGCCGACATCTGATGGCCCGGCTCTAACCCCTCGTAGGCCAATACCAACGACTGCTCGCGCTCCCGGGTGCGCGACTGCACATTGCGCCGCAACTTGACCCCCGGCGGCGGCCGGTAGCTCAAGCTCTTGTCCGTGCCGATCACCGTGACGTCAAGCGCCTCCTCCTCACCGACCATATAGCGCTCGTCAAGCCGCGTGACGTCGTCCTCCTGCCACTCGTTGCCGACCACTTCGATCAGCGCAATTTCGGCCAGCGCCGTAGCTTCCGGGGCGGCGAAGGGACCGTGCGAGAGCATCAGCCGCGCGTATTCGATACGGCTGGAATCAGGCAGGCCGGCCCGCAAGACATGGTCGCCGAAGAGCGGCACCCGGATCTGACGCCAACCCTGGCTATGCGTGCCGGGTACCTCGTAGCGATTCGAGGCGAGATCGATCTGGTAGTGGTAATAATTATTGCGCTGGTCAAGCACCCCATTGTTGTTCAGATCCTCGGAATCAGGCCGATCGCCGCTCTCGAGGTCCACCTTATTGCGCTGGGTGCCGTTAATGCGGCTGTAGTCGTTCTTATTGCGCTGCGGGTCGTATTTCCAGTTGTCCCCTTCCGGATCGTCGGCCGAACGATTCGGTCGTAAGGGGTCCGGCTCGCCATAAAAGGCGTTGAAGGCCTGCTTGCGTTGGTCGAGCGACCCGGTGGTGTCAAAATTGGCGTCCTGGAGTAGCAGATAGAAATTCAACTCGGCCTCGTCGTCACGGCTGTCGACGCCCAAGTCCTCCTCTTTAGAAACTAGGCCATCGCCTGTCGAACGACCGGGAAAGGGTTCATCCTCGGTGTCGAGCCGACCATTGGCGACATAATCCTCGTTAATCTGGTCACCGAGGTTCACATGCAGAATCCCCTCCTCGCCCCGCACCCAAATTTCGAGGAACTTAGACTGCGAGAAATCGTTGACCGCCGAGAGCGCTGCAACGATTCCGCCCCAGGACTCGGCGGACCGCGCATTGGGGACCAATTCAAGGGCCAAGATATCAGCACGGCGGTTCTGAGCTTCTAACTGTTCTTCCTGATTCGGCCAGATATCGGTGCGCTGCACCCCGTCAAAGGGATTGTACCATATGAACCGCCCGCGCTCGTTCTCTCCATAGCGCGAATCCTCCAACACGCTCGACGGCGACCAGCGCGTGCGGCCGATCGCCAGCGAACTGGGCCTTTCGCTGCCCTCAAAATCATCGATATACCCCTTGCCCTTGGTATTGAGATTCGGACGACTCTGGGCTACTTCGGCGTCGAGCACCACCTCTGAGGGCACCGCCGTCTTGATCAAGGGCAACATATCAACGATTCGGGTTAGGATCGGCGCCTCGCGGCGAGCACGCAAATCGAAGTTCCAAATCACTGTGCGCTTCGGTTCATTGCCGACGCGCACGCGTCGTTCGCTCGAGCGCTCGTTATTGTAGATCATAGTGCTGCCCATACGCCCGTCCCCGCCCCAAAACTCATATTCGGTGCGCAGCCCCAATAGCGTCTTCTGTTGGCTGCCCAACCCAAAGACGTCTTCCGACTCAAAGGTGATCTCTAGATCGGCGCCGGGGTCGGCCACTTCCTGGGCGACATTACCGACAAAGGTCACATTGCCGACAAAATCGACATTGTAGTCCGAACCCCGGGTCAGCCCGCGGCCATTTAAACGGACCTCCACAGTCTCGGGCCGCACTCCACCGAATGCTCCTCCTAGCCGGATACGCTGTTCGGAGGAAGCGGCTCGGACCAGAATCGTATAACGGCTAGCTTCGATCTTGTCGCGCTGCTGCTGGTTGTCATAAATCTCGGGAATCGTCTCTTCGATGAGCCCGCGGTATTTCGGCGCCCGCGCGTCAAAGGGCCGTTGGTCGGGGAAGATCAGGTGGCCGCGAAAATCGTCGAGACCGATATAATCGGCGTCGACAACGCGGTCGGAGGGGCTGCCGGGGTCCTTGCCGCGTTCATCCAAACCCAACAATTGCAAGAAGGCGCGCCCGTTCTGCGAGGGTTGTTTTTCCTGGCCGGGCACCTCTTTGACAATATCGACCAGCAATGTCTTCGGATCGAATTTGCGCCCGGAAGAAAAACCCGTCGCGATGCGGTAAACGTTTTTCCATTCCAAGTTCCAGGTCGGAAAACCCGGCCGGGCGTTGCGGGCCTTGATCAGCTTCAGTTGCAACGAATCGGATGCGGTGCTGGTATTGAGCCGGGCCGTCTCGCTTTGTAACGGACCGTCAAAGCCTGGATCCAGCGCTTTGAGATGCACCGCCATCGCGTAGGTTTCGTTCACTACGCGATTGAGGATGATATAACCGGCCTCGGCAACGACGGTATAGTCGTCGTCCGGATCTAACCGGTGCCAGGTCCCCTCCTCGAAACAGCCGCTGTTCTGCAATCTGCCGCCGGCCGCGTCGAAACACTGGATCTCGCTGGTACCCAACGTGTCGGAAGCATCGACCCAGGCGATACCGGGTTTGGCAAAAAGCTCGGCGTCATTGTTGGTGTTGAAATCGTTGATATAGATTTCGAGGCGGTTTATATCGACAAAGTTCTCGGGACCGAACTGGGCCCCTTCGAGCAATTGGCGAAAATCGGGCAGGTTCGCGCGGTAGAACTCGTGCAAAAAGAAATAGGTATTGGGAATATACTGGTGGTCCTTGATCTCCAAGGTGTCGACCGCGGCCCCGCCCTTGAAGCTCTGGCGGTTGCTCTTGCTCTTCTCATGACTTGCAACGGTAGTAAAAGCAAAAGGGCCGAGATGACCTTTGGCGCGGATGCCGAAGAGCCCCTTGTTCTGTTGCCTAAAACCGACAAAACGCGTATTGGGCAACTCCAAGGTGGTATTACCGCCCTGGATCTCCTGGAAAATCGCATCGTCTTCGCCATTGTAGTCGAGCTTGATCTGATTGGCCAGTTGGTCGCCCAAATTAGAGCCGAAAGCCGAGCCGATACTTTCGGTATCTTGGTTGATCCGCACATTGATCAACTCGCCGACCTTGCCCTCGACAGTGAACTTCGACTCCTGGTCTATGGCCAACGCGGGAAATTTTGAAGGCCGCCCGATAGAAGTCTGCACCTGGCCATCGGTCCACTCGCTCTTGCCGGAAATAATGATCGTGCGCGAACCATTGAGGCTGAGGCTGGGTCCCTCCTCGCCGATAAAACGCCGCAGTGGCTTCGGCGCAGAAAAGGGCACGGTCCACTCGAAACGGCCGCCCTTGCGGCGGCGCTGCTTCAGCGCGGTGCTGCGAAAATCGCGGCGTATCAACTTGCGCCAAATCTGCCGCTGCTCACTCCGGTATTCGAGATTCAGGTAATCGTCCATCTCCACGGTGACCGTCGGCCCCTCCGGAAACCCGCTGACGCGGCGGCCATAGTGGATCATACCTAGCGAATCCACCTCGACCTTGTGCTCGATTAAACCACGGCTGCGATCAGGCAAGAGGGGTCTGCCGGCTATCAGCGCGGTCTGCTGGCTCTCGGCGAAACGCTCGGAGAGCGGACCGTACATGGGCTCGTAGTGCAAACCGGGCTCGGCATAAACCGCCGCGGCAAGTAAGTAAAAGCACAGCCACGCGCAGTGACGCGCGCTATAAGACATAGCAGAACACCTGGATGAGATTGCGGAGAAACCTCTCGAAATTCATTCGCATTGACGTCTATACTATTGTACTAGGGATGTAAAGATTGCGCAGTAGCATTCGCGCACCAGTTCGTGCATTACGCCGTGCCGCTGTAGACGTTAACTAAACGCGATAGGCCATCTCCAAAATCCAGGGGAAGAAAGGAAGGTCGCCCAGTCGATTGGACAACTCTTGAAACATAGCACGAGGCTGCGATTATTTCAAGCAAGGTCCTGCAAAAAGCGTGCGCGGCACACACGGCGAAGCAAAGTTTTTTCAATCGTGCCCCAAGTCGTTATATTTAAGCAGGGTAGACCCATACCGGCGCAGATTCCCACCGCTTATAATCTCGACGCCCTGGGTATAATACGCCACAGTCCCGTATCCTTTTCAACACACTCTTTCCATTCGTGCCAGACTATTGACGACCCTTTCCCGCTATATACTAAAGGAACACGGCCTGCCCTTTGTCTTGGGCTTTTCGCTGATCCTCTTCATCTTGCTGCTCGACGTCGTCCTGCAGACGATGGACCAAGTACTAAGCAAAGGCTTGGCCCCTTTGGCCGCTGGCCAGTTGCTGCTGTTCAACCTGGCCTGGATCATCGCGCTCGCGGTGCCGATGGCCGTGCTCATCGCCGTGCTGATGGCCTTTGCCCGGCTGGCCGCCGACGGCGAAATCATCGCCGCCAAAGCCTGTGGCGTGAGCTTCTTCCTGCTGTTGCGCCCAGTCCTTGCGGCCGCGGCCCTGCTCACCCTGTTGATGATCGTCTTTAACGATCAAGTCCTGCCCGACTGGAACCACCAGGCCCGGACCCTCGCCTCCAGCTTACAACGCACGAAAGCCGCTTTAGTTCTCAAGGAGAAAGAAGGGGTTTTCATCCCAAACCTGGGCGATTACCACCTGCTGATCCGCCAGATCGACCCCATAAGCAATGACCTGATGGGCATAACGCTCTACGACACTTCGCGGCCCGGCCCACCGGTAATATTGCACGCCCCCCAAGGCCGGGCGGCCCTCTTCGGCGACGGTTCTTATGTGCGTATCGAGTTGCAGGACGGCCAGCTCCAACGCGTCGAATCCGGCCCGGAGGAACGCTTTCTCTATGGATCTTTTGCCCGCCAGGTGTTACACATCAAGGACCCGCGCCGCCGCTACGAACGCCGCAACTCCTCTTTTCGCAGCGACCGCGAAATGGACATCGGTGCTATGCGGCACTCCGTCGCCGAGCGCCGCGACGAGCAGCGACTCGCCTACGGCCGACTCGACTCAACGGTCGCGCACTACTTTGCACTCGAACAAGAGCAGGAGCAAAAACAATTTCCGCAAGAGCTAAAAGGCTCGGCACGCTACTTGGCCGATACAAGCGACAGTACTGCCACAACAGATATCCCCTATGCCCACGACCCCGAAGATCCCACTCCCTTTAGCCTCGAATCCGAGGCGAAGCGGACCACGGAAGAGGTGCGCAAACAATGGCGCCTTATCGACAATCGCGAAGCCCGGATCAACGAATTCGAAGTCGAGATCCATAAAAAGTTCTCCATCCCCGCCGCCTGCCTCGTCTTTGTGCTCGTCGGTGCCCCGCTCGGCGCGCTGATCCGTCGTCGAGGTGCTGCGGTCTCGGTCGGTATCAGCCTGGCCTTCTTTTGGATCTACTGGATGTTCCTGATCGGCGGCGAGGAATTAGCCGACCGGGGGTATATTGCACCAACCCTGGCGATGTGGGCACCGAATCTCGTCTTCGCCATCGTCGGCTGGCGCCTCTTACTGCTCGTCGCCTACGACCGCGCCAAGAACCGAGCCTAAAATGCGCACCCTCGACCTCTATCTGACCCGCCGCTTCCTTCTTTGCCTCGGACTCGCCGTCGTCAGTCTGCTGCTTATCTCAGTAGTCATCGACCTTACCGAGAATATCGACACCTTTATCGATTTCGAGGCCCGCCCCGGGCAAATCCTGCTTTATTATGCCTACCGGATGCCCTACTGGCTTATTCTGACCCTGCCGATCGCCGCGCTACTCGGTTCGCTCTTCGCCTTGACCAGTTTGTCCCGGGAAAATGAAATCACCGCCATGAAGGCAACCGGCATCAGCCTCTACCGCATACTCACCCCCATCCTGCTCTGCGCTTTTGCCGTCTCGGTCTTGGCCTTCTTCTTTACCGACCGGGTCGTGCCGACCGCCACTTACCGCTACAATCAAATCAGCGATGAAATTAAATCCTACCACCGCAACGACGGTTCCCGCCGCCAGGTCCTGCTCCAGGATACCGGCGAGCAGTTAGTCTACGCCCGCAGTTACGACGCCCTGCATCAACGCGCGGACGAAGTCTCATGGGAACGCTTGGCCGACAATGTCCCCATGGAACGGATCGTTGCACGCCGTATGGAATGGCGGAATAATACCTGGCACCTACTCAGCGGCCGCCATTTCAGTTTTGCCGTGGACGGAACCATCGAGACCTCCTCCTTCGACACCCTCGCCCTACCGAGCCTCTCGCTCAGGCCGATCGATTTCACCCGCCAGCAAAAAGCTCCCGAAGAAATGAACTACGCCGAACTGGCCAACTACATCGAAAGGGCCACCCTCAACGGCGAAGACGCCACCCGCCAACAGGTCGACCTGCATCTCAAGATAGCCTTCCCGCTGACTAGTTTTATCATCATCGCACTGGGCGCCATCCTTGGCGCCAATGCACGACGCACCGGATTGGCCAATAGCTTCGGGCTCGGGGTCTTGCTCTGCTTCGCCTACTATAGCTGTGTCAAAGCCGGCCAAGCTCTGGGCTGGAACCAGTTTCTCGACCCCTGGCTGGGCGCCTGGCTCGCCAATTTGATCTTCGCCGGACTGGCCCTAATGCTGCTTTGGCGAGCCCATAAATAGGGAGGGCCGCCCGCCTCTCGGCGAACGGCCCTTGGGAGATCGCACCGGGACTAAGGTTAACTAATACCCTGTTCGAGATGGTAGATCTTGAGTTTGAGGGCCGCCGAACGGCCTTTCCAATCTTCTAAAAGCAACGACGCACGATGCCCGGCCTCGCCTTCGAGTTGTCCACTCAACCCGACCAGTAACTGGGCCAAGCGGGCAACCTTGTCTTCGGAGGCGCGAAAGGTCAACCGCTCCAAGTGACCGATCAAATCAGCACCCAACGACGAATCGGTGCGCTGCACCGTCCGCTGCAGAAAACGAGCGTGACGCCGGGCGAAAGACTCGTCTTCGCCGCTCTTGCTGAGCAAGTGACGCATCAGTTCAGTGGAGGGATCGTCTTGCAGAATCTGGGCGGCGATCCGCGCCATCCGCTGCCAGACGCGGGCCTGCTCGGCCTCGGCCAGCACCCGCGGCGAAGTCTGTCCCGCTTCGACAAAAAGTTCAAATAAAGGCAATTGTGGCAACCCCGCCAGCAAGGTCCGCAGCAAATTCTCACCGGTCTGCAGATCGAGCAACAAATCGACGACATAACGCACCAAGGAAGGGTGGATGCCGCGCAACTTGCCCAAGAGCACTTCTTCGATATCCACCGGCAACCCCGCCGCCACCGCGGCAGTGATCGGCGCCAAGGTCTGACGGCTAATCGGCACGCCCAAGGCCGCCTCGCGAGCTACGACATACTGCTCATGCGCCAGCAATTCGGCGGTCTCGTCGCACTGGCGCAATGCCCAAACCAAAGCCGCAGTGACTTCCGAAACCTGTTCCTTGCGGGCCAAGCCCACCATCCGGCGCATCGCCTTGGACGAAGCCAGCCAGGAACGGTGATAACCCAGCATCTGTATGGCCACCAACCGGCGATCATCCGTCAAATCTTCGGCAATTTCCATTAGCCGTTCCAAACCGGCCAGACTCGGCACCAACAACCGCAATTCCTCAATGGCGCGCGCCTGTTCAATCGGCCGCGAACTCGCCGCAGCCTGTAACAATTCGCCCAAGTCCGGGCCGGGCGGCGACACGGGCACCGCAGGCACCGACTCTTCGCGTATATGGCGTATATCCAGAACCATTTTATTCAACCTCTCAGCAATATAGCACTACTTGGATCAATCCTCGGAGCGAGCCTGCAGCATAAAGGATTGCAGAACCATTTCGACCTGCTCAAACGCGGCACGCGCCGTACCCAAACTGGCCGTATCCGAATTTTCCAGATACGTGCGGATCAGTTGTAGGGGTTCGGCGACCTCGTCGTTCAACTGGGCAAAAAGTTCTTCCTGAATTTGTATGTGGGCCTGGGTAATTTGATGATGCATACCCCGATCCTGTATGATGACCAACATCGCCAGGCCTTCCCCATACGGACGGGGCAGCACCTGCACTTCGAACGCGCTGTTTTCCAAGGGGAAAGTCGTCGATGCCCCGGCGGCACATAGCAACACCAGATCACAGCCCGTGCGCGCTACAAACGCGGCGGCATCGAGTTCCTCGAGGGGCAGTTCCAAGAGACGGCCAATCTCCGCATTGGCCGCAAGCTGCGTTCCTTCGGGACTAAATAGCGCCATCCCGAAAGGCAGCAACTCAGCCGATGCGATATCGACGGGTTCAGCCCCTTTCTCTTCCACCGCAGGCTCGGGCAGCGGCAATAACTTATCCGCATACTCGATCTCGGGGTCGAACGCTTCAAGGTCGAGCATAAAACCGCGCCGCCCAGCGCTCTTCAACAAACCGGCTTCCACCAGCGCTTCGAGCCCTTCGAGCAACTCGTCACGGCGGAGCCCGGTTCGGGCGGCAAGACCTTGTGTATCTTCGTCTAAAAAAGGATTGCGCAAGAACGCACTTAGCAGTTCCCGCTGATTTTCTGTCAGTGGCGGACCAGGCAGAGCCGATAATTGCTCTGCTTGCGCCACGGCATAACTATCCGGGCCCATAGAGACTTCGCCTCAAGGGGAGGAGGTACGAGAAATGTGGGGGAAACTCGGGGAAGATACTGATTTTATACGAGCTTAAAGTTAAAACCTGTCCTGCAATAACGCAAGGGGAAATACTTGGCCCCAATTTTGCATCTTTAGGAGATGAATCAGATACAACAAATGCACAGTATATTTAGTAATATATATATTTAATAAATACTTACGCAATAAAAGCAAACGCGGGGTCGCCGAAGATCCGGACATTTTTTCCCCTTCGACCAGCACTTTGCGGAAAGAATTACCATGACCAAAGTAGATAAAAGAGCGCAAGTTGAAGAAGAAGAAGAGCTATCGCCACGCGAAAAGGCCGCCATTCTTATGATTGCCCTCGGCGAGGAAGCCGCCGGCGAGATCATGAAATACATGGTTGACTTTGAGATCGAGGAGATTACGCAGATCATCACCGAGCTCAGCAATCTGCCTACGGCCATCCAGGACCGGGTACTAGAAGAATTCGAGCAGCACCTCATCGCCGGTGAGTGGGTTTCGCAAGGTGGGATCGATTTTGCGCGTCAAGCCCTCGAACGCGCCGTCGGCTCCCGCAGGGCCCAGGAAATACTCGACCGAATCAATAGCAATACCAACTCCGGCTTCTACATGCTCAAAAACGTGGCACCGGAGCAAATCGCGCCCTTTATTAGCCACGAACACCCGCAGACCATCGCCCTGATCCTCTCACAGTTGGAAGCGGTGCAAGCCGCCGGCATTATTTCCCAGCTACCCGAAGCCATGCAGGCCGAAGTCTCCTACCGCATCGCCACCCTCGACAATATCACGCCTTCGGTCCTCAAACAGATCGAAGAAAGCCTGGAAAACAACCTTGGAGATATCCTCGGCGGCCACAAGGACGTGGGCGGACCAAAAATTGTCGCCGACATGCTCAACCTGACCGGTTCGAGCATCGAAAAGAACGTGCTCGAAAAACTCGACGCGCAAGACCCGGAAGTCGCCGAGACGGTGCGCAATATGATGTTCGTCTTCGACGACCTCGGCTCACTGAGCGATCGCGAAATTCAGGTCCTCTTGCGCGAGGTCGAGCAAAAGGACCTGGTCATCGCGCTCAAAACCGCCAGCTACGAGGTCAAAGACAAGATCCTCAGCAATATGTCCGACCGGGTGCGCGAATATATAGAAGAGGAAATCGAATTTCTCGGACCAATGCGCCTCTCCGAAGTCGAAGAGATCCAATTGCGCATCGTGCAGAAAGTGCGGCAACTCGAAGAGCAAGGGCAGGTCAATATCGTGCGCGACTCCAACGATGACACTTTTGTATAGAGGGCGTTTTGTCCTGTCGTTCTGCGGGCAAAGCGCCAGCGGCCGTTTGAGCGATCTTAGGTGTCGAGTTCGATCTCGACACTAAAGGGGTCGGTCTCGTCGGCGAGCCGCACGCCCAGGACCTGATCGCCGTCAATCACAAGCCGCACCTTGCGACGCACCCGCACTCCATCCCCCGTCGGCGGGATAAATACCAGGTCAAATTCGACCTCAAGCCCTGCGGGAAGCGCTTCACCCGAGACGACTGCGCGCGCGCCAACGGGCACTTCAGTGCGCACGATACGTGGAGCTTGTGCGTCGACCTCGTTGAGATAGGCCACTTCGAGTACATAGTTTGTGTGATTAACAATGGAGACAATCCCGTCGGCAGCAATGGCCGGCATTTCTCCGTCTGGTTCGAGCGACTTTTGCGCTTGCTTGCCGCCACAACCGATAAAAGCAATCGCCAACAGCAATGCAACTTTCACGGCGCAATCGCCCCGGCAAGCGCCTGCGCGATCCAGGCAAGTTCTTCGTCGCACACCGTGCGCATATCCAATAGGAGCCGGTCCTGAGCGATCCGACCGACAACCCCCTCGTGCCGCAGACGCCGGGCCAACGACTCAACACCCGTTGAGCTCGACTCGATGGCTACGGCCCGACTCGGCATCTCCGCCAAGGGCAGGGCCCCGCTACCGGCCTGGGCCAACGATTCGACGAGCTCTAAGCCCAGCGCGTCTCGCACATCATCTGGCACGAGGCCAAGTAGTTTTTGCGCCCGCTCCTCTAGTACTACAATTTCCGTCCCCATCATCGCCAGCGTCGGCAGCATCTCGGCGAGTTTCTCCGGCGGCAAGCGATAGAGTCGCAACGTCGCCTCAAGCGCCGCATAGACAAGCTTGTCGCAACGCAACGCGCGCATCAACGGATTCTTGCGCACGCGCTCAACATAATCTCGGTGGCCAGCAATAATACCGGCTTGCGGTCCTCCGAGCACTTTATCACCGCTGAAACTGACCAGATCGACCCCGGCCTCAAGACTGGCGGCAACCTCCGGTTCAGGCGGCAAGCCCCACTGCTCAAGATCCACGAGGACCCCACCACCTAAATCGTAAATCAACGGCACATCCACCCGTCGACTCAAGCCGGCCAAATCCCCCAACGACACTTCCGCCGTAAAACCCTGGACTTTGTAATTGCTCGGGTGTACCACTAAGATCGCCCCGGTATCAGGGCCTACCGCTGCTTCGTAATCTCGCAGGTGCGTGCGATTGGTCGTGCCGACCTCGCGCAATTGTGCTCCGCTCGCCGCAATAATATCAGGCATGCGGAACGAGCCGCCGATTTCGACTTGCTGCCCGCGCGAGATCACCACTTCCCGCCCCCGCGCCAAAGTATCCAGCATTAGCAATACCGCCGCCGCGTTATTATTGACCACCGCCGCCGCTTGCGCGCCCGCGGCCGCGCAAATCAGCTCTTCGACATGGTGCACCCGCTCACCGCGCCGCCCCGATTCCAACTCAAACTCCAGATTGCAATAGCCCATCGCCACCTGCTCAAGCGCCTCCCGCGCCGCCGCGGGCAAAGGTGCTCGCCCCAGCCCCGTATGCAATATCACACCGGTGGCATTAACGACGCGGCGCAAGTTCGGTGAAGCCTCGAGTTCAATACAACGACGCACCTTGCGCTCGGCTTCAACAAGCAATTCCGCCCGCTGTAATAGCTCCGCCGACTCCCGCACCTGATCTCGCAACGCTTCGATCACTCGACGCACCCGCTCAACGACATAACCGTGGTTATAATCCAGCAAGAGGTCATCGACCTGCTTGAGGACCTGATCGACCGAAGGCATTTGGCTCATCACTTTATTCATAGGGCGAAGTATAGAGTCTATGTAAATACCCAGCAAGTGCTCTTTGCGCTATAATGATAATAATACTATACTTACGAAACCCCTGATCCCCTTATTAACCACATTCAAAACCACATGTCGCGCCCTATCTATATCTTGGCGACGGTCTTGTTCTGTGCCTTTTCGCTGCAAGCCGCGGAACGCAGGGGCCCGCTCGTCCATACTGTGAAGAAAGGCGATACCCTCTCTGGCATAGCCAAAGATTATCGCGTTTCACTCGCACAAATCTATCGCTGGAACAATCTCCGCAACGAGCAAATTCGCGGTGGTCAGCACCTCAATATCTGGCTGCCGGCACAAAAGAACGATTGGTACCGCGTTCGCCGGGGCGACAACCTATCGCAAATCGCCACGCGTTTCTCTATCCCCGTCCGTCTACTAAAAAATCTCAATAAACTAAACAACGACACGATCCGCCCGGACCAAAAACTTCGCCTGCATGCTGCAGACGATCCGGCGACACCTAAAAAGAAAAACACACAAACAGCGCAAAAGGCACATACGGTCCGGCCGGGCGAAAACCTCTCGCAAATCGCCGCCACATACCGCCTGCCCCTAGCCCAACTCAAAAAGCTCAACAAGCTCAAGGGCAATATCATTCAGCCCGGGCAAAAACTAATCGTCAAAACCCAAACCCGCCCCGCGACCAAGGCACATCACCAAGACGCCAGGCCAGCCAGAACGACGAATAGCAATCCGCCACCAACCTCGCCAGAAGAACCGCGGGAATATACCGTCCGCCCCGGCGACACCCTTTCGCAAATCGCCCTGCGCTTCGACGTCGGCCTCCGTCTGTTGCGTCAACTCAACCACCTGACAAACGACACGATACAGCCCGGGCAAAAACTCCGTCTGCGCCCTTCGCCGCTCGAAGAAGCTGTGCACGTGGTAAAAGCGGGCGAAACCCTCTCCGCCATCGCCTTGCGCTATCGCGTCAAGATAGCCGAACTGCACCGCCTCAACGGTCTGGCCAATGATCGTATTCTCGTCGGTCAAAAACTGCGCCTCAAAGAGGTCTCCAGCGCGACACACATCGTCGAACGCGGTGACGCGCTGTGGGAAATCGCGCGCGCCTACGGCACTAATGTCGACCAACTAAAAGAGCTCAACGGCCTAAGCTCGAATCGCATTTATCCCGGCCAAGAGCTCAAACTCAGCGGTGCCCCAGCGGCCCGATTGGCCACCTATACCGTGCAGCCGGGCGACTATCTCGGCCAAATCGCCAGACTGCACCAGATGAGCGTGGCCGAAATCACCCGGATCAATAACCTGCAAGGTTCCGTAATCCACTCCGGTGACAAGATCAAAGTCCGCCCGATGCGCTGGCTGGAACTCTCCGAAATCGATTGGGACGCCCTGCAGGTTTCCCGCACTGGAATGCGCAAAATCCCACTCGGCAACGGGCCCTATTACAACACCCGCCCCCGCAACGCGCGCCAATTGAGCAAAACCTACTACGAGGGCCATCCGCACTCACCGCGCCGAACCTACCGCCAGGCCGCGCGTTTGTGGAGCGATTTCGAACGCAAAGTAGAAAGCCTCGGCCGCCTGAGCGACCAACTGGAAGGCTGGCATATCGTGCTCGACCCGGGCCACGGCGGCCTCGACCCAGGCGCCGTCGTGCCGACGCTCGACGGCAATGGCAAGGAACTCTTCGTCGTCGAGGATGAATATGTCTTCGATATCGCGTTGCGTGTATATGTGCTGCTGCGCTTGCACGGAGCCCAAGCTACGATGACGCTGCTCAGCCCCAACCACCTGATCCGCCACAACGAGCGGCCGACGCTGACCTTCGTCAACGAAAAAAACGAAGTCTATAACTCGGCCGCCCACAACCAGACCGACAAACGCAGCGACTGGCCGCGCGGCGGCAACCTCTCGACCCGGGTGCAGATCGCCCGCAACGCTTTCGCCAACACCCGTCCGGGCCGACGCGTCTTTCTCTCCTTCCACGCCGATATCGATCCCAACGCTCCGGAGGTCCCGTTGGTCCTCTTTTACCAGAGCAGCAATGGCAAGCGCCTCGACAGCACCTCGCGCCAATTCGCCCGTTCCCTATTGCCTGCTCTCGGCGCCGGCGCTCGCGTCCGTGGTCAAGGCTTGGGCGTGCTGCGCAACAATCCAGCCGATGTCAAAGTTCTTATCGAACTGCGCAATATGGCTTATCGCGACCACGTCTGGGCCTTGCGTTTTGAGCAGTTGCGCCACCGCGATGCCGAAAAAGTGGTGCGCGGCCTTCTCGACTACACCGGACACTCCGCGCTCAGCGTTCGCCGATAGATATCTCCAGAACACAAAAAAGCCCCGGGATACACTCCCGGGGCTTTTTGTCTATTTGTCTCGGCGCTTAATAAGGGCTCTCTTCAATCAACCGCTTGGCAGCCCTTCTCACGACTTCGGGTTCGAGGCCTGCCAGCTCGCACCACGGATCAATCCTCTGGCTTTCGACAAAGGCCATCTCCGGTGTGCCATCTGGGGTCTCCTCGACCTCATCCATCTTAGATATTTCGCGTAAAGTACTGAGAATCATAGCGTTTGCGAGGCGTCTATAAGCCATCGCGATGCGTTCCGATTGCGCAACATTCTGATCCGTTCTCATAGCACTTCCTGCGGGTTTAAGGGTCTTTAGATACGCAGTTAGTCACGGGTAGTAAGGTACAAAGTTGCAGGGTGCAAAGTTGTCGATACGCTTCCCTTCCTTCCTATGTAATAAGGCAAAAGATATTAGTTGTTAGGCAAACAATGTCAAAGATCTATGCAATCCGTAATACGCTATCTAATGTACGAATTTTTTCTTGAAGTTTTCAAAAAAAATTAACTACAATACAAAAAAAATGCCCAGGACGCTCAACGCCATGGGCTCAATGTACTCCTAACCTATTCCCTGCTATACAGTTGGATCTTCTTCCTTCCGCACGGGCCGTCCCTCGGCCGAAGCCCGATAGAGCCGATAAATCCACTCGAGGGTCGCCAAAGCTTCCGCACCCGCTGAATATGGCGTAACCGAACCTTCTATGCCGCGCAAAAAATCAGCCCATTCAAGCTCCCATGAACGATCCTCTTCCGGATAGTCGAAACGCTCGATCTCTGGAGCCCCTCCCTCGGGGTTTCGCCGCCCGACAATGGCGTATTCAGGTCCATACGAACGCCCCAAGCCCTCGGCAGCGGCATAACCATCCCGGCCAAAGACCTCAAAACTGAAGAGGTTCTTCCACTGGGTCCAACTTACGTGCAACGAAGCGATCTGTCCCTCATCTGTGCGGAAAAGCCCGAAAGCATTGTCCTCAAGCGGCTTCATATCCCAAAAATGAGTCTCTGTATACCCCTTTACCTCGGCAAAATCGCCGAGTATCCACTTGGCCAAATCAATCAGATGCGCACCCTGATCCAAAAGCTCCCCACCACCGGCTTTTTCGGGAATGGCCCGCCACTCGCGATCATAACCGGGCCGTCCGCCATGGCCATAACGCCCGCGAATGCTCATCAACGGACCAATCTCGCCGGCCGCGCATACCTCATAGACCTTCTGTACACCTGGGTGATAGCGGTGATTATAACCAACTTTTAGCACCCGCCCATTTTGCTGCGCGGCCTCGACGGCCAACCTAGCCTCCACCGGGTTACGCCCCATCGGCTTTTCGCACAATACGTGTTTGCCGGCAGCAAGTGCGGCCGTGCTTATTTCCGCTAGGGCATCGTGCGTCGTCGCCACCACTACTATGTCCAGATCGGCCGCGACTAATTCTTGCCAGGAAGTGGCCACCTGTCCCCCATTTTCGGCGGCGACTTCAGCGGCGACCTCTTCCTGCACATCATAGACCAACGCAACCTGTGTATCCGGATACGCCGTGGCGATTTCCGCCCGTTTCCGCCCGATAAAACCCGCTCCAACAATCCCGACCTTAAACACTTAGCCATCCTCCGGTTTTAGTCTCCGCACCGTAAAAGCCTCCGTGGCCATCACCGCTTCGATATCAAAATCCTCCCACGGATCCCAAACCGCCGCCAACAATCGCCCGGATAATCCATCAGAGCGCGCGGAGGCCAAATAGACCACCAACGCTGCCGGCCGCGCAGGATCCGTACCCCCCTCTTGCACTAGCCGCTGGTCAATCTCGATCTCTTGCTCGCCGACTGCCGTACCCGCCTCCAATCGCTCATCGAGCATTCGAGTATTAACCGCACCCGGGGCAATCGAGTTTATATCGATATTATGCTCAGCGACCTCTCCGGCCACATTTTCGCTAAAACGCACCACCGCCGCCTTCGAGGCGCTATACGCGCTAAAAAAAGGCCGCGGCCCCACCGCGCCGCCGCCCGAGAGATTAATGATCTTGCCATATCCCTGCGCAATCATCGTCGGCAACACTTTGCGGGTAGCATAGAAACACCCGCCGAGATTGACCTGCATCACCTGCATCCACGCTTCCGGATCGACTTCTTCCACCCGCCCCATTGGCCCTTGAATGCCGGCGTTGTTGACCAATACCTCAACCCCTCCCCACGCTGCGAGCATTTTTTCAATCGCCGCGTCCACCTGCTCGCGCCGGCTTACATCCGCCTGTAATTTCAAGACCTCGACACCGGTCTGCTCTACCAGCGCCGCCGTTTCATCGAGTTCTATTTCCGTGCGCGCCAAAAGCGCGACTTTCGCCCCCTCCCGCGCAAGGGATAGGGCGATTTCCCGACCGATGCCCCGCCCCGCTCCGGTGACCAAACACCGCCTACCTGTAAGCTCCATAAATTGCCCTCCTTTACCAGGGTCCCAATATAGACCGCAGGCCTTATTTTTAAAAGCGAATCCCAGAATCTCCCTCCCCCGAATCTGCATCCTACTATCGTTGACCTGTGCTATAGTTTACCCTACATTTACCTCTCGTATCCTGGAAAGATGATTCATGTCCCTCCCGCCTATGGAATTCGATCCCATAACCCTCTGTCGCCAGATCAACGAGCGCTCACCAACGGGTGGTCTCTTTGAAGGCGACCGTGCCAATCTGCACCCAGACAGCAATCTGCCCTGGCGCATTTCGCCCGAGCCCTTCTGGCTCTCGCCCGAGCAATTTCGCTATCTAGAGCAACTCGGCGACGTGCTGCACCAATTCTATAAATCTTCAAACCAACTCTACCACCAAAGCGTCAAAGGCATCGAGCCCAACTGGATCCGCGAGTATCTCGACCGCGGCAAACCCGGCGAAGTACTCGAAATGGGCCTGTGGAACCGCATCAAATCTCAGTTGCCGATGGTGATTCGCCCGGATCTGCTGCTCACCGAAGACGGCTTCAAACTCGTCGAGCTCGACTCGATCCCCGGCGGCATGGGGTTCACCGCCCAGATCTCCGAGCTCTACGCCGAACTCGGCTACGATGTCATCGGCGGCGCCCGCGGCCTAATCGACTCCTTCTATACCGCGGCCAGTTCTGCCAGCAAGGTCGAAGATCCGAATTTCGCACTCTTCGTCTCCGACGAATCCGAGTCTTATCGCCGCGAGATGCAATGGCTAGTCGAGCAATTGGTAGCAGCGGGCAAAAACGCCCGCAGCGCGCACCCGCGCGAGGTACGCTTCGACGAAAATGGCCTCTTTCTGCAAGGCGAGGGCGAAAGCGAGCCCTGGCGCATCGATGTCGCCTATCGCTTTTTTGAGCTTTTTGACCTCAAGAATATCCCCAAGTCCGAACTCTTCACTTATTTCGCCAAAAAGAACGCCCTGCGGCTGACGCCACCGCCAAAGGCCTATCTCGAAGAAAAACTGTGGCTAGCGCTCTACCACCACCCGCAGCTCAAGGAATACTGGCGCCGTACACTGGGCAAAGAGTCCTTCGCCGCCTTGGGCAGCCTGATCCCACATTCCTGGATTGTAGATTCCCGGCCCTTGCCGCCACACGCGATTATCCCCGGCTTCGATATCGGTGGCCAACCCGTCAACGACTGGCAGGCGCTCAAAAAACTGACTAAAAAGCAGCGCGAGTTAGTACTTAAACCCTCGGGTTTTTCCGATATCGCCTACGAGAGCAAGGGCGTCTCCATCGGCCACGATATGCCCGAAGAACAATGGGCCGCCCGCGTACAGCAAGCACTCGACCGCTTCGAGCACCAGCCCTATATATTGCAAGAGTTCCACAAGGCCGCGCGCCGTACGGTGCGCTACTACGACTTCGACAAAGAACAAATCGTGCCGATGCGTGGTCGGGTAATGCTGCGCCCCTACTACTATATTATAGACGACAAACCGCAACTGTGCGGCATCCAGGCCCTAGTCTTCCCGGCCGACAAAAAAATACTGCACGGCATGGTCGACAGCGCCATTATGCCCTGCGCCGTATCCGCCGAAAAATCGGGTCTCTAATAGATACTATGAGCATTACTACGGAGCTTTCCATCGACGAAAAACTCGCGCACCTCGAAGACATCCTGCGTCCGATGGGTCAGGCCCTCATCGGTTATTCGGGTGGGGTCGACAGCGCGATGCTAGCCGTCGCGGCACAACGCATCCTGGGCGATGGGGCCATCTGCGTCACCGCCGATTCGGAGAGTTATGCCAGCGGCGAGCTAGAGAAAGCCATCGAGATCACCACGGCCTTCGGCATCCGCCACGAGGTCGTCAAAACACGCGAGCTCGACAACCCTGACTACGCCAAAAATGCGCCCAATCGCTGCTATTACTGCAAGCAGGAGCTTTTTGTACACATGGGCCAGCTCGCCGAAGATATGAACATCGACTATATCCTCTACGGGCAAAACGCCGACGATGTCGGCGATTTTCGCCCCGGTGCCACCGCGGCCAAGGAGCACGGCGTGCGTGCGCCCCTGGCCGAAGCCGGTATAAACAAGGCTGACGTGCGCACCCTGGCCAAGCGCTGGGGCCTGTCGGTTTGGGATCGCCCGGCAATGGCCTGTCTCTCCTCGCGTTTTCCCTATGGCACGGCCGTTACGGCCGAGGGCCTAAAACAAATAGACCAAGCCGAGCACTTCCTGCACGACGAATGCCATTTCGCGCAAGTGCGCTGCCGCCATCACGAAACACTCGCGCGCATTGAACTGCCCGCCAACAACCTCGAACAACTGCTCGCTGATGCCGACCAGTGCCAACGGTTAGTTCAGCGCTTCAGCGCAATCGGCTATCTGCAAATCACCGCCGACCTGCGCGGCTTCCGCTCCGGCAGTATGAACGAAGCCCTGCTCTCGATTGACGCCGCAGACACACCGCTCTTCGAACGCGTCGACCCGATACTCGCCGCCCACGGCTTCCTTGCCGCCGCCTACGAGCAACGCGACCAGATGCTGGTGCTGCGCCTGCCCGCACCAGCGATCGCGCAACTTATCACACCAGAACTACGCGACGGGTTAGTCGCCGCCCTCGCGCCTCTTGGCCTGCGCTATATCGCCTTAGACTTGGATCCATTGCGCATATGAAGCGAGAGATCATCATGTTCGGTTCGCAGGTTTTGCGTAAACCCTGTCTGCCGGTCAAGGAAGTCGACGACGATATCCGCGCCCTGGTCGGCGATCTCTTCGACTCAATGAGAGCCGCCGAGGGCGTAGGGCTCGCTGCACCGCAAATTAGCGTGCTCAAACGCGTCTGTATCATCGACGTCTCCCACCAACAACCCGAATACCCGCCCGTAGCCCTGATCAATCCCGTGCTCACCGACTACAAAGGTGAGCAGGTTGGCGAGGAGGGCTGCCTAAGCTTTCCCGACCTCTACGGCGACGTCAAACGCCACGCCTGGGTCGAGGTCGAAGCCACCGATATCAACGGCCAGTCCTTTAAGACCGCCGGCGAGGGTTTCTACGCCCGCGCCTTGCAACACGAGATTAACCATCTCGACGGCAAGCTCTTTATCGACCTAATCAGCCCACTTAAACGCCAATTAATGCGCGGGGCGCTCAGAAGGCTCAAAAAAGAGGGCGAGGCCTGGGACCGCGAAAATGCTTGAGCCATTGACAGTATCGTAGCCGGTCCTTAGTTTCTTTCGAGTAATTAATGGGGGCGTAGTTCAGCTGGTTAGAACGTCGGCTTGTCACGCCGAAGGTCGCGGGTTCGAGTCCCGTCGTTCCCGCCATTAACGCAACTTCTTGACCCGTCAAGAAGTTGCGTTTTTTTGTGCTCGTAAGTCATTGAATAACATTGCTTTCTCTCCCGTACCGCACTCGCAAAAATAACCCGCAAACCGGAGCCAAAAATCTACGAACTGGCCATATCAACGGCCTCTATGTGCCTTTAGTCGCTATTGGAGAAATCCATCTGCTCAGGGCTCCCTGATCAGAACAAGCCTATTGAGCCCGATGGGGCCGTTGATCACTTGCTTTTTTCCGGACGGCCAGCGCACTTCAATGCGATCAATTCCCGTGGCTTCGCCGAGTCCAAAATAGAGCGGATACAGGCTCTGGGAGAGATAACCCGACTGACCATTTTGAACTTTATTATAACCCTGCCCCTCGGCGCTTACAATCACTGTCGCTCCCAATCCACTGCGGTTGGACGTACTGCCGATCAATTCAATTTCGACATAGCTCAAGGTTTTTTTTCTCGCGCTCAAATCGCTGATTAGCACCATCGGGCTGGAATTAAATTCATTGGTGACAATATCCAGATCTCCATCCCGGTCTATATCGACAACCGCAGCTGAACGCGAACCAAGCGCCGCCCACACCTCAACCCGCTCGCGGCGCTTGCCAGGAAACAGTTCGCCACTCTGGCTGGCACAATGCGGATGCCGTAGATCCTCACCGACACAATCGAGTACAAACCAGGGCATCGCCGTTTTACCGCCTGCACGCGGCTCTATCCCTAAAATAAATTCACTATCGCGAAATCCGCGTCCGCGATTGTTCAACAGCAGAGAGTTGACGCCGTAGCGGTAGGGGTAATTCATACTCGCGGTGATAAAGACGTCCTCGTAGCCGTCGGCGTTGAAGTCGCCCGCACTCAACCCCCAAGGCCAGTAGTTTTCGGCGCCAATATGATCTGAAATCTCCACAAAACTCCCTTCCCCCTCGCTACGAAAAAAGGCGTTGCCAAAGATGCTATTGCCCCCGCTCCTCAGAAATTCCTCGCTATGATGCATAGAAGATTTGAGCTTTTCTTTTTCCGGGCCGATATCCTCGCTCATATCCGAATGCATATCTGTAACATAGATGTCCTGACGGCCGTCGTTGTCAAAATCGAATACTTGAATACCCATCGATCCCCAGGGCGTGCGCGGAAAGACCTCACGACTTTTGTCGACAAAATATTCGCCCCGGACATTCTCGTAATATTGGTCATGGCCCTGCATATTCAAGACGTAGAGATCGGGCCAGCCGTCGCCATTGGCATCTAGGGGGCTGGCGGCCCCCGACCAACCCACATCCTCCAGACCAACGGCCACACTCACATCGACAAAGCGATTTCCGCCGCTATTCCGGTAGAGGATGCTTTGCTCGGCGCGCTCCGGCATCAGATGGCCGGAGAAGGCATCCGTAAATCCGACATAATAATGCCCCGTGCCAACGGAGATGGCCGCCTGCTCGTCGGTCGTGTAGACCCCCACATTGGCGAGAAACATATCCAGTAAACCGTCCCGATCGTAATCGAAAAAAACGGCGGAGGAGGAATGGCCGCGATAATCGAGGCCGGACTCGGCCGAAACGTCCTTAAAACGGCCGCCGCCCAGATTCTCAAATAGGCTATTGCCCTCCCGCACCGCACTAATGTATAGGTCGGGGTCGCCGTCGTTGTCGATATCGGCAAACGAGGCGCTGACGCTGATTCGGTCCTGCAATGCCAGGGCTGCCGGAGTGATATTTTCAAAGCGGCCCGCGCCCATATTGCGCCACAATTGATTACCACCCACCTGCGTGACGAAGAACAGATCGAATAGCCCATCCCCATCGACATCGGCGACGGCTAGGCCATTGCCGTGGTCGTAGTGGACCGGTTTATGAGCCTTGCCCGAATCGTCCACCACCCGATTGCGGAAATCGATGCCACTGGCTGCAGCCTGGTCGACAAAGCCGAAGTCGTAATACACCTCAAAATCGCCAAGGGTCGCCAACTGGGCCTGGCGTCGGCTCTCCAGCCACGGCGGCGCCAGGACACTGGGTGGAACCGCCAAGCGCTCGGGAGGCTGCGTCCAAGCCTGGGCCGCGAGCAAAAGCACGAATGTGATACCGCTTATAATTTTCCGCAGCACGGTATTTTTTAAGTGTTGTGCGAACATATTTTCTGGTGTTTTATACCCTGGTGTAAGTATGCTTCACAATATAGGAATATGAACGAGACTACCAAAAAAAAACGACTGTCAGCGACCCTGGCCCCTTACTCACAGTGGGTATCGCTGCTGCTGCTCTCGTCTTTGGCACATGCGGATCCTCTCCCGCCCCGCTTCGTCGATATCGCCGCCGATCTCGGTCTGCGCAAAACCCACACCGGCGGCGACCCGCAAAAACAGTATATCGTCGAGGCCAAGGGCGGCGGGGCGACCGTGCTGGACTTCGACGGCGACGGCGACTTTGATATCTACTGGGTCAATGGCGCCGCCCTCGACACGCCGCGCCAAGGCGGCGGCAACGCCCTCTACCGCAACGACGGATCCGGCTTCACCGATGTCGCCGCTCCCACCGGCGCCGAGGGGCGGGGTTGGGGCATGGGAGCTGTCAGCGCCGACTACGACAACGACGGCGACGCGGACCTCTACATAACCAGCTTGCAGGAAAACATACTCTATCGCAACGATACTGGCGCGAATCCGCGCTTCCTCGATGTCGCCGCCCAGGCTGGTGTAGCCATACCCAACTGGAGCACGGGCGCGGCGCTGGCCGATTGTGATTTGGACGGCGACCTGGATCTCTACGTCGCCAATTATCTGAATTTCGACCGCGAAGAACATCCACCACTGGGAGCGCACTGGCAAGGAGTCGAGGTCTTCGTCGGTCCTAGAAGTCTAACCGCGGCCCAAGATGTCTTTTATCGCAATGAGGGCGACGGCACATTCTCCAATGCTACATTCGACGCCCGCTTGTCCCACCCCTCGCCAGGGTATGGCTTAGGCGTCCTCTTCGCCGATTACGACCTCGACGGCTATCCCGACCTCTTCGTCGCCAACGACTCCAGCCCGAACTTCCTCTATCGAAATAGAGGTGACGGCCGCTTTACCGATCTATCCATCCCGGCCAATATCGCCTACAGCGCCGCGGGCAAAATCCAAGCGGGCATGGGTGTGGCCTGGGGCGACTACGACAGCGACGGCGACCCGGACATTTTAGTCAGCCATTTCGAAGGCGAGTATAATACGCTATACCGCAACGATAGCAACGGCCGATTTACCGATATCACTGCAAGCGCCAACCTCGTCGAGCCCAGTTTGCCCTATGTCGGCTTCGGAGCAAATTTTTTCGATTACGACAACGACGCGGATCTGGACCTGTTTGTAGCCAATGGCCACGTCTATCCCCAGATCGATCAAGCCGGCAGCGGCAGCAGCTATGCCCAGGTCGATCATTTATTCGCGAACAACAACGACGGAACATTCCACTTGTGGCCAAACACCGACCTCGCAGATACAGCGCGGGTAAGTCGCGGATCCTGCACAATCGACTACGACAACGACGGGGATATCGACCTCTTCGTCGCCCACCTCAATCGCCGTCCCTCGCTATTGCGCAACGATGGCGGCAATCGAAAAAACTGGTTGGGCATCGCGCTCGTCGGCAAGACCAGTAACAAAGACGGCATCGGGGCAAGGGTGCGGCTTGTCGCCGGAGAGCGAGCGCAATTTAGGGACGCGATTCGCGGCAGCAGCTTCCTCAGCAGCGAGGACCCGCGCTTGCACTTCGGCCTGGGATCTAACCAGCACATCGACACCCTAGAAATACGCTGGCCCACCGGTAGCATGCAACGTCTGATTAATCTGCCAGCCAATCAGTATCTACTAATAGAAGAAGAGTAAGCCATTGAACATGGACCGGCGATATCCGCGCAAAAAATATAGGGCGGTGGGGCTGTTTCCCCTGTTGTATTTTCTCGTATTAAGCATCTTACCCACCATCGCGCAAGAGCATTCGGACCCTCTCACCATCACGCACGTGCGCGGGAATATCTATATGTTGCAAGGCCCCGGTGGCAATGTCGCGCTCTCGTTGGGCGACGACGGGACCCTTCTAGTAGACAGCAAATTCGCCGACGTGGCCGACCAGATCCGCACCGTCATCGACTCCTTGAACGGCGGTGAAATCGGCTATATCCTCAACACCCACTTTCACGGCGACCATATTGGCGGCAACAAGGCCCTAGGCCAAGGGGCACCGATCATCGCCCACCGCAATGTCCGCCGACGCCTGCTGACCCGTCCCAGTATAGACCAGCGCTACGTGCCCCCGACCCCCGAGTCGGACTGGCCGACGCTTACCTTTGACCGCACCCTCTCGATCTATTTCAACGGCGAAGAGATCAGGGCGGTCCACTTTGACAACGGACACACCGACGGCGATATCGCCGTCTTCTTCACCGACTCCAATGTCATACACTTGGGGGATCTCTTTTTTAATCAGCTCTTTCCCTTTGTCGACTTGGACTATGGAGGGGACGTCGAAAACCTCGCACGGCACATCGACCAACTCGCCGACAGCTTACCGGCTGACAGCAAAATTATTCCCGGCCATGGCCCACTCGCCACGCTCGACGATCTACAGACCTATCGACGCATGTTGCAACAAACACTGAGCACCGTGCGCGAAGGCATCGCCGCCGGCAAAAGCATCGACCAGATCCAGAGCGAGGGATTGGCCGAGCAATGGACACAGTGGGCCTGGCCCTATGTGCCGGCTCGCCGCTGGTTGGGAATCGTCTATTGGAGCCTAGCCGCACCGCGCCAATAGCGATCGCCGCGCTACTCGATCTCCAGGCGAATCGCGTCGTACATGATGCAACCGGGACCGGAGCCGCGTTCGCCCTTTTCCTCGCCCTCTGTATACGGATGAGCCAGGGCATGCCGCAGGGAAATCACATTCTCGCCGCGACTTAGCCATTCAGCGTCGAAGTTTATCTCCCGTACGCTATAACGCGTCGACTGCCTGGCGCTGCGATAACTGTCCCCGCCCGTGCTCTCCACCTCGACGAGGCCCACCGGTCTATCATTGACCCACACCTGCAATTCGGCCGCGCGATCATTGGCACCGAACCCGCGTGCGTTGTGCCCTCTCGCAACGGCAATGCCCAAAGTCAGTATCGCCTTGCCTTTCGGTTTTTCCTCTAGATCGAAGACGATATTCCAGGCATTGTTTTGGCTATACCAGTTCCAGTGCGCAAAGTTCCAATCCTCACGCTCCCGACTCTTGCCGATAACAAAGTTGACATCCTGCGGGAAATCGCTCGGATAGCGCCGCCACAGCCCCCAATGATGAAAGTCATCGCCTTGGGCGTATTCTCCCGTCGACCGATCCGCCGTCCCGATCTGCCATACTCGCCGCCCGCGCACCACCCTCTCCCACGACAGACGCCCCAGCGCCGTTTCCCCACCGGGCGCAACAGCGACCCCGCTCCGCTCGAATTCGAAAAACTGATCAGCGCCCAGCGCAAAGAGCCCATAGCGACCTGGGCGGACGTTTTGCACATTAAATCGGCCTTGCGAATCAGTCCGACTCCAAAAGTGATAGCCCCTATTCTCGTGCGACCAGTGCTCGCCTTCCGGCGCGAGCACCACCCACGCGTCGGCTGCGGGCGTCCCGTCGTCAAAGTCAAGTTGGCCGGTCACTTCACCGCGCTCGCGTGGATACAATGCGTGCTCCATCCATGCAAACGGCCACTTTTTCACGATGGTCGTGGCCTGCCCTTTGGCATCGTTCCACAAGGTGTCGTAATCACCGCCGTCATTTAAATAGATAAACGCCGGGCCGTAGATCTTTTGCCAGTCCGTCTCGTCTTCGGGCCGGAATTCGATCTCGTAGCCGCCCCGGTGCACACAGTGCGCCTGCCATATAATAATGGGCGTCTTCGCCGTCTGGTGGCTCGTTAACAAAACGCGGAAGGGCGCCGAGCCATAATATTCGCCGCTGGCCTGAATCCACCACACGCCGGCCTGCGGCCCGGCCCAACCATATAAGTTGAAATCACCGTCTTCGATCGCGTGCGTATAGTCGTATTTACTGACGACGCGTCCGTCAGCGAAGCCAAAGGTGGCGTCCATGACCCGATCGGCCGCCGCCTCATCTTCTATGCTGTGACTGATATGGCGACGCGTATCATCGACGGCGATATAGTCGAAGTGTTGCGGGGCCAGACGGAGATTGTAGGCGTATTGCGTAATGGATCCGGCGGGCATTTGCGCGTCGTGCGCCGCGGTCATGTAGATATAAAAACCCGGCTCGCCGCGACGCAGCACATAGTGTAACGCCGTGCGGAAGAAAAATGGCGCCGCCGGCTCGCGCACAAAGGCTACTTCCACCAACTCGTCGGATTGGCGGACGATTTTAGCATCGCCCTTCAGCACGGCAAATTTTTGCGCGATCGGCGCCCCTTGTTCGTCGTAGCCATTGCCATTGCTATTCCAATAGCCGCTGCTGGCCAAATTCGGGCCGCCGCGCAGGGAAAGCTCCTGCAAATTGCCGTCCTCGCGGATGCCCAACTGTACCAGGCCATTGTCGAGGATTATGTTCTCGCCCATGTGCAGTGTCACTGGATCAATCATCTCGTTCGCACCTGTGCTTATGGCAAAGAAAATCTGTGCGCAAAGGATTATTGCTCTCATATATTTTTTCCGGGTAGAATATCCCAACCTGGGCCGAGATATTATAATTGTATAATCAACTTATTTCGACCGGCATAACCAATGCCCAAATCCAAGGAGCGATACAGCAATGATCATCGACACCCACACGCATTTCTACGACCCGTCCAGGCCCCAGGGCATCCCCTGGCCCGAACAAGACGACGAAACCCTCCCTCATCGGGCACTGCCCGAAGACTATAAGGCCCTGGCCGTGCCCGAAGGCGTTACCGGCACGATCATGGTCGAGTGCAGCCCCTGGCTCGAGGACAATCAGTGGGTCCTCGACTTAGCGGCGCAAGATCCTTTCATCGTCGGACTGGTCGGTCATCTCGAACCCGACGATCCAGACTTTGCCGGCCAGATTGCGCGCTTCGCCGCCGACCCGGTCTTTCGCGGCATCCGCGCCCGACTCGACCCGTCAGCAGATCACGGCTTGGCCGCCGCCGCCATGTTGATAGAACAGGACCTGCAACTGGATACCGGCATGCACGAGAGCGTGCCTACGCTGGCCGCGCATTTTCCCGAACTGCGCATCGTGATCAACCACTGCGGCGGCATCCCCATCGACGGCCAAGCGCCCAATCCGGAAAAGCTAGACCTCATGCGCAAAGCCGCCGCCCACCCGCAGGTCTACTGCAAGGTCTCGGGCATGATGGATCTGCGCAGCACGGTCAAACCCGCGCCGACGGACCTGGAGTTTTATGTGCCAGTGCTCGACGCGCTGTGGGACCTGTTCGGCGAAGACCGGCTGGTCTACGGCAGCGACTGGCCAGTGTCCGACCGCAGCGGCCGCGACTACGCGCAGATACAGCGCCTGGTAACCGAGTATTTCTCCGCCCGGGGCGAAGCGGCGATGGAAAAGTATTTCTGGCGCAATGCCAAAGACGCCTATAAGTGGATCGACCGCTAAGACCATAACGTCGGTTACTCGGCGAAATCGAGGCTGTGCTGCTCGCCTCCGTACTCGATAAGGATTTTTCCACTGCCGTATTCCGATTTGAGATACGGACTATCGAAGGTCATCGGATAGCGGTAGTTCACCGGTGTGCCGCCAATGCTCGGAATCTGCGGCACACCGGCATTAAACACGATTTCAGGCGCATCTTCGCTGCAGCCGCTATAGACGAGTATATTCGAGCCCGGCACGACCGTCTTATAGAGGGCGATCGGGTTGTCGAGCACATCGGCCGCAAAATCCGCCAACGTGGGATAGTCGGCAGTGCGACCCGCTTCGATGATCACCGGCGAATGCGCATCTTCGAGCATCAAGATCGATCGATCCTGGTTCCAAGTATAGCAGTCCTCTCGCAGTTTCACGGTCGGCAGATCATCGGGGGCATTGAAAAAAACCTGGTTCCCCTCCGTGCGCGTCTTGCGTTCCTTCTCATACGCTTCGTCCCACAGAACGGGGCGAATGGCGGCGTAGGCCCTGCCCTTCTGCACGAAGACCCATCCGTCTCTCTCGGTCTGTTCGTCCCAGTCGTTTCCCAGCCAGATCCCCATGGGTCGACTATAGCTGGGATGATTCGGATACCATTCCGGATGAACAGCCGTCCAGCGCTGCGCCTGTTGCACGATCAGGGTCTGGTGGTCTGCTACCGTCTGCAGCATGAGTTCCAGGTCAAAACTCTTGTCCGCGCTTACAAGATGGTTGTGAGGATTGGCGAGCGACACCAGGCCCACTGGGACAATGCGCGAAGTCGCAGATTGCGCAAAGGTCATCCCGTGCCAGCGACCGGTAATGCTCAAATGCGAATGCATAGCCGCCGGATGGTCCATCTGAGTTCCGAGGGTGTAATCCGGCGTCACATAGGTGGTCTTGAGAAAACGCGCCTCGGTATCGACCGTCAGCGTGCGTTCTGTGCCCAGCGGACGGGGCCAGACATTTTCCTCTTCGCCGATACCGCGCGCCGAATAGGTGTAGCTGCCCATGCCCTCCCGATCCAACGCCATGCGCCAAATCACCGGGGGAAGTCTGTAGTCGTTGATGAGATTCCAATACCACCAGGTAGCGGCATTGGCCGGACCGCCGAGGTGGAAGCTGATGAGATCCGACGTCCCGTCCCCTTCTACGACACTCTTGTGATGCCGGGTCTTGGGTCCACCGCGCACGCCGGAGATCGAGACCTGTGCCCATTCCGCCCAATACAACGTCAGGAAATCATCGATCAACCGATGCAGTTCCTCGTCCCCGCCGTACTGGTAGGCCAGATCTACTGGGTTCAGCGTGTGTTTGCTATAAGAGTGTGAGCCGTATTCGAGGAAAAACCCCCGCCGCGCCCGTTCGCGAAAATAAGTCTTCATAAACGCGAGCCAAGCCTCGTAGTGGTCTCTGGCGTTGTATTGCTTGCCGTCGGCGAGGTTGGCGCGTCCGCCACCATGGCGACTCACTCTGTCGACACCGGGTCCGTAATAGCCGGCGTGGCCGTAGTGATAACTGCCGCCGAATCCATAGTCGGGATAGATGCGGTCTTTGTAGTCCGGTTCATTCATAAAAATGCGGGATGTCACCAAATTGCTAGCTTTGGCGTTGAGGTCGTGGTTTTCGCTGCCATCGAGCCACCAGGTGCTCTGGCGAGCCCAGTGAATATCGTTCTTGACCGCCGTCCGCTGCCAGAGCGTAGCGAGCAACAGCGCTTCGGTTTCGGGGGTCAGCCGCCCCGGAAATTTACCGTTGCGACTGGAGAACATGTAGTAGAAACGGCAGTAGAGCGGCGTGTGCAGCAAGCTCCATGCATTGCCATCAGAGCTCTTCGCCAATTCCTCCGCCAGCAACTGGTTGGCGGTGTCGAGATCTTCGCCAAGGAACATCTTGGCGAAAGCGCTGACGACCGGGAAGGCATCTTTCCGCGCGGACCGTTCAAAGGCGTCGGCCAGACGAGCAGTACGGCTGGATTCCGCCTCGGCCATGCGCTGAGAGAGGGGTTTGTCGGTAATGCCGATCAGCGCATTGGATTGGGTAAAGCGGATGCCGTCGAGGTGAATCCGCGCTTCCTCACTGAAATCGACATCGAATTCGCACAGGGCGACCTGTTTCCAGTCAAATCCGGGCGGAGTCTGCAGCCTATCGAGTGGAAGCGTCAGTTCCTTCCAATCCCCGGCGGTGTCCGTGCCGGACAGTTCACCTATTGACTCGAGCCCGGCTCGATCGACGAGTCGGATCCCCCAGAGATCAGGCGGCTGTGGGTCCTGCACCTTGATCCAGAGGCGTAGACTCATCGCCGAGGACAGGTCCCAGCTTTCCCCCCAGAGCCCGGCGACGAAACCGAAGCGCGATGGCATTCCGGCTTTGTGAGGCGTGTAGAGCACGCTCAGATCGCCCTCGACGCGATCGGCGTGATCCAGTTCGAAACCCGTCGGTTGATAGGCAATATTCCGGCGATCCGCCAGGGATGCGTCCACGTGTTGTCCGGGGGACGCCGCGCCGAAAAGCCGGACTTCTTCGTCCCAGAAATCGAGCGGCTTGTCATTGGCGAAGCAGAGGGTCGAGGCGGATAATGTGAAGCCGGCGGCGAGGCGTTTCATCCGGTCCTTCAAAATGCCGACAACATCGGCCCCATCCGCTCGAGCAAGACCTCGCGATAGCGTTCGGTCTTGGCCACTTGCAGTTTTTCGAGCGGATTAAAATCGTCGGTGATCAATTCCCCGCCCTCAGCGACGGTCTGCTCGCGTGCGGCAAACCACTCGGCCAGCGGCGTCCGGCCATCCGGTGCGAGGATTGCTGCGTCGACCTCCAGGGAAATGGGCTGGTGCGAGGCCAAAAAGATGAAGTCGTTGAAATCTTCGCCCGGCAACGAGACCAGAGCCAGTCGGTGCGGATAGATTTCTGCAAGTGTTCGATACACCGCCTCGGTAGCGGCGGAAAACGGTGCATCGCTAAAGCCGACGAAGTTCAGCACCAGCAAGCCGTCTGGCGCAAGCAGCCGGTCCAGGTCGCGCAGCATCTCGACACTCAACAAATGGCTGGGCACCGAGCCGCCAGTAAAACAATCGTGGATTATAAAATCGTAGTGTTTGTCGAGATTGCGAATTTCGTAGCGGGCATCGCCGACCAGCAGTTCACCCGGCGGGTCGTAAAGAAAATAATCTCTTGCCGCCTGCGCAACGACCGGATCGATCTCCACCGCGTCGGTCACCACCCCCTGCTCTTTCAGCGCCATGGCGATATGCCCCCCACCCAGGCCAACCAGCAGCGCGTCCTTACCCTCGGGCCGCAAGTGCGGCAAGGTCGAGACGATCTGCTGATATAGCAGCACAACCCCCCGGGTATCGAGCCGCATCGCGCTGATCACCGAGGCGTCCGATAGCATCCAGCGCACCCGGCGAGCGCGATCGTCTATCACCCGTACCCAGCCATAGTGGCTTTCAGCTTCGTGCACCAAGCGATAATCCTTGGATACGAGCGGTGCTTCATCGACCTTCAACCACAACCCGGCTCCGGTCACAAGCCCGATGATCACAACCTTGCCCAGCGCGTCAAAACCTAAACGCTTTTCGTAGAGCGCCACGATCACCGCCAACAAACACAAAACCGCGCTGACGCCGTAGAGAACCGCCCGCGACCCCAGTTCGGGCAGCAGATAAAAACCCAATAACAAGGTACCCACCACGCTGCCGACAGTGCTGATCGCAAAGACCGAACCGGTGGCCATGCCGACGCCCTCACGGCGTAGCGTCGCCATCTTAATCACCTGCGGCCCCACCATGCCCAAAAAGGTTAGCGGCACGGTAAAGAGCAGCAAAGCGCTGACAAACGCCCCGCCACGCATACCCAGATCATTGGTCAACAACATGACCGGGCGGCTGAGAAAGGGTATCGCGACGGCGCTCAGTCCGGCGAGGGCGATCGCGTAGGACAGCCGAAAGCCCGTCTGCCGGTCGGCCACCACACCGCCCAGATAATAGCCTAGCGACAGGGCAATTAAAGCCACCGAGATCAACGACGACCACACGTAGAGGCTAACGCCGTAAAAGGGGCCGATAATCCGCGTACCTAATAGTTCAAGCATCATCACTGCAGCTCCGGTCGTCGCTACTGTAGCGTAGAGCAGTACTCGATCCCCACGGCCCAGGGTGGAGCTGGTTGGCTGTTGCTCACTCACTTTTCCCTCCGACGTAATATTTAGCTTTTGTCATATACAAAAAAACACCGTTGCATCAACCATAAAATTTCTGTACCAATTCTTCGGCCTTATCCCCCATCGTCTGCGGGTGCAATGCATCCCGACCAAAAACGACGGGGAACTTCTGCCCCGTATCCAGCGTGCGCACCTCGGCATCCATAAATGTCATGCTGAACGCGCGACGCGTATCTGAGGTGGGATTCTCGCCGGAGCGGTGCAGCAAAAAATTGTGCAGCAAGACCGCCTCGCCGGCTGCCACTTCCAGGTCAATCACCTCCTGCGGCGGGGCGTATTCCGCCTCTTTTTCCGGCGGGAGCCTGTGCTTTTCGTTGATGACCCCGTGGCGATGGCTGCCCGGCACAATCTGCATGCAACCATTGGCCGCCGTCGCCTCGTCCAGCGCCAGCCAGATCGTAATCGTGGGATTGTCATCGATGCCCCACCCCTGGCCAATATCCTGGTGCCAAGGCAAAGTCTGATCCCAGTATGCCGGTTTGTTCATAAACATCGAGCGAAAAACCGCGACATCCTCGCCGATATAGCGCCGGACGATCTGGTGATATAATTCTTGCTGCATATACGCCAGGAAGAGCGGGTCCTGTTCGAGGTCGTCGATGCGGCGATAGGAGAGGCTGGCTATTTCATTGCCCATTGTGCGCCGCAGTTTTCCGCTTTCTTCGTCGTAATACTGCAAGCGCATATTTTTATAGCGTACGCGCCCCAACATGATGTCATCTATGCGCTGTTGCAAGTCGCCTAGCGCACCCGCCGACAACACCGGGCCGAGGCGGAGATATCCCTGTTCCGCGAAAACGACGTAATCCGTTTCGCTAAAATCACGTCGGCCATACATTGACTGTTCCATATCTCGCTCCATATTGATAGCAATAAAAAAACCGCTCAGGAATCATTCCCATACAAATGACACCAAACCCGGTGGCTGGCGATCACTTGTACTTGCTCAGGTAGATCCTCCTTACACTGGACCATGCACTCACCACAGCGCGGATGAAAACTGCAGCCGGGCGGCGGGTTAGCCGGGTCGGCCACTTCACCGCTAAGTGTCGCCTGCAATGCCACATCAGGATCCGGGTTCGGCACCGCTGCCAGCAGGGCCTGGGTGTAGGGATGTTTGGGATCGCTGAATATACTGGCAGTTTCGCCCAACTCGGCGATCTTGCCGACATACATTACCGCGACCCGGTCGCACAGATGTTTGACCACGCTCAAATCGTGCGCGATGAAGAGATAGGTCAGCCCCAGTTCTTGTTGCAAATCCTGCAATAAATTGATCACCTGCGCCTGGACCGACACGTCCAACGCCGATACCGCCTCATCGCAGATCACCAGCGACGGCTGCATGATCAGCGCGCGGGCAATGCCGATGCGCTGGCGCTGGCCGCCGGAAAAGGCGTGCGGATAACGAGTGCGGTGCTCAGGCATCAATCCCACCTTCTGCAACATCTGCTCGACCCGGTCCTCCCTTTCGGAACCGCTGGCTAATTTGTGAATCGCCAGCGGCTCGCCGACGATATCGCCGACGGTCATGCGCGGGTTAAGGCTGGCAAAGGGATCCTGGAAGATCATCTGCATCTTGGTCCGCAACGGTTTTAACTGCTTTGCGGACAACTGAGCCAAATCGACGATCCGCTCGCCGTCTTGAAACAGCACTTCGCCGGCGGTCGGGTCGAGCGCGCGTAAAATCGCCCGCCCGGTGGTCGTCTTGCCGCAGCCGCTTTCGCCGACCAAGCCCAGCGTCTCACCCGGCATCAAGTCGAAGCTGATATCGTCGACCGCCTTGACCAGGCCAGTCTGGCGCCGGACGAATCCCTGGCTGAAAACAGGGAAGTATTTTTGCAGATTTTTGACCTGCAACAGCGGCGTACCGGCGCTCATTGCACAGGCCCTCCGTGGATTGCTTCAAGTCGCAAACAGGCGACCATCCTTGCCTCGCCGATCTGGTGCAACTCCGGCGGATCACCGCGGTCGCAAACACCGGGCTCAGCGTGTGGGCAACGGGGGTGAAAGGGGCAGCCCGGTGGCCGCTCGGCCAATGAAGGCACACTGCCCTTTATAGATGACAGACGCTCTTTATCCAGGGCCAAGCCGGGCAGCGATTCGAGCAAGCCCATTGTATAGGGGTGGCGCGGGGCCTTCATCACCGTACGCACATCGCCCTGCTCGACGATGCGCCCCAAATACATCACCGCGATATGGTCGACCAATTGTGCCACCACACCCAAGTCGTGCGTAATCAGCAAGGTCGAAGTACCCAAGTCCCGCTGCAAACTCTTTATCAAGCGTATTATCTGCGCCTGAATCGTCACATCCAGCGCAGTAGTCGGCTCATCAGCGATCAGCACTTCCGGCGCACAGGCCAGGGCCATCGCGATTACCACGCGCTGCCGCATGCCGCCGCTCATCTCAAAGGGGTATTGGTCCAGACGGCTGCGGGCATTGGGAATGCCGACCTTGTCCAGCATCTCGGCGGCGATTTCTTCGGCTCTTTCTGGATCGGCGTCCACGTGCAGCATAATCGCCTCGCAGATCTGATTGCCGACGGTATGCACCGGGCTGAGCGCGGTCATCGGCTCTTGGAATATCATGCTAATCGCCCCGCCGCGCAGCTGATAGAGCGCGTCGTCCTGCTCGTCTAGGGCCGTGATATCGACCGAGCCGCCACCCTGTGGGTTAAAGCGGATCGAGCCGCCCTTGATTTCGCCCGGTCGCTGTATTAGGCGCAGCACCGAATAACTGGTGACCGACTTACCGCAACCGCTCTCTCCGACTAACCCGACGATCGAACCCCGCGGAATGGAAAAACTAACCCCATCGACGGCCCGCACTTCCCCCTCCTCCGTGTAAAAAGAGACGCGTAGATCCTCGATCTCCAGCACATTCTCCGCTACCGCTTCCATATCAGACCTTTCATCGCGAGGCATAAGGATCGGCAGCATCGCGCATGCCGTCGCCGACAAAATTAAAACAGAGCACCGTAATAACGATGAAGGACAACGGGAACAACAGCCAGGGATAATTGGCCACCACCTCCATTTTCATGCAGTCCCGCAACATCACACCCCAGCTTACGACAGGAGGGCGCAGACCCAACCCGAGAAAACTCAGCGAAGTCTCGCCGAGGATCATCGCCGGCACGGTCAACGTCAGCACGACGATAATATGACTGGTAAAACCGGGCAGCAAGTGACGGAAGATAATGCGACCATGGTCCGCGCCCAATAGCCGGGCGGCCACGGCAAAGTCCTCCTCACGCAACGACAATAGCTTACCCCTTACCACGCGCGCCAAACCCGTCCAACTCAGCAAGCTCAAGACGATCGTAATGGCGAAATAAGTCCGCAGCGGCGACCATTCGGGCGGCATTGAAGCGCCCAACGCCAGCCACAGCGGCAATTGCGGGAAGGCGTTGATGATTTCGATAGTGCGCTGGATCAGATTGTCGGACCGCCCACCCACATAGCCAGAAACACCGCCGATCGAAAGACCCAAAATAAAAGTCACCGCGATGGCCACTATGCCCACCGAGAGCGAGATGCGAGTACCGTAGATAATACGACTCAAAATATCCCGCCCGTAGCGGTCGGCGCCGAGAATAAAGAAGGGCGGCACAGTCCCTATTTTTTTACTGCTTGCACCCTCAACGCCAAGAAAATGCCGATCGCCCGCGAACAACCCCATCAACTCATAGGGCTCGCCTTTGGCAAAAAACGAGAATGGAATAATATCGGCCGGATCTTCGACATAGTCTTTCTTGAGGGTGACCGGATCTATCGACTGCCGCATACTGCGCACGTGCAGCCCGTGCTCGAAATCAAAGCGCAGCGGCTGCGGCGGGCAGTAGGCAAAAGCGAGATTCTTCCACTGCGGCGAATAGGGGGCGAAAAACTCGCAGCCCAGCGCCAGGGTGTACATCACCGCCAGCAGGTAGAAACTCGCCATCGCCAGGCGGTGACGGGCAAAACCGCGCAAAATTAGCTGTTTCTGCGACAGGCTGCCCAACACCTGCTCGGCGCTTTTCCCGTCTGCTGGTGGCGGTACTATCGTTGCAGTCAACGTTCACCTCCTCCGAAGCGAATACGCGGATCTATCCACAGTAATAATAGGTCGCTGGCCAGGGTGCCCAAAACGCCGAGCATGCTCAAGACCATCAGCATCGACCCGGCCAAAAACATATCCTCGCTCATCAAAGACGACAGCATCAACGGCCCCACCGTCGGCAGACTCATAACGATGCCGACAATCGCCCCACCCGATACCAATTGCGGAAAGAGTCCGCCGATGCCGGAGACGAAGGGGTTGAGCGCCATGCGCACCGGATACTTGAAGAGCAACCGCATTGGCCTGACGCCCTTCGCACGCGCCGTGACCACATAGGGCTTTTTCAGTTCGTCCAATAAATTGGCACGCATAATGCGGATCATGCTGGCGGTGCCGCCTACGCCGAGCACCACTACCGGCACCCAAATATGCTCCAACAAATCCACAACCTTGCCCCAGGTCCATTCCGGCTGGGCGCCATATTGGCTGGAAAAGAGCCCCGTAATGCGAACGCCAAACCACTCGCCGCTGGCAAAAATCAACAGTAGTGCCAATAAAAAACCCGGCACGCACATGCCGATAAAACCTATAAAAGTCAGGATATAGTCACCGATGGAATATTGCCGCACGGCCGAATAAATGCCGATCGGAATTGCCATCGCCCAAGTAAAGAGGATGGTGCCCAGCGAAATCAGAACGGTCAGCAGTATGCGATCGCCGACAATGTCGTTGACCGCGCGGCGATCCTCCATCGAACGGCCCATATGGCCCTGTAGCAACCCTTCGTCTTGTTCGTCAAAACTGAGAAACCACGGCAGCCCCAACCAACGGGCATATTGGTGACTCACCGGCTCGCCCATTGAGAATAGCCTCTCTAGTTCCTCAATTTCCTGCAACGCCTGGTCGTTGCCCTCCAACTGCAATTGCATAATACGGACGGTGAGAAAATCGCCGGGCGGCAGCTGTATTATAAAAAAAGTGACCAGAGAAATAATCACCAGAGTCGGAATCATGATCAGCAACCGACGACCGATATAGGGGTGCCTCACCGCCGTTAAAATGACTAATAAGCTTATAATGCCGATCAACATAAAGCGGATCACGCTGCCCAGCTTGAGCCCCGAATCGGTCTCGCTGCCCTCGGTGGCGGGCACGTCGGGCGGCAAGGTCGGTTTGAGTATCGCCGCTTTCATCTGTTCGATCGCGCCGGGCGAATCATACGGCTTTTCGTGATAATAGGTTTCAATACCGGTATTGGCCGGAGACATCATTAAGAAAGTATGTATCGCCTTGCGCGGCACATTGCGAAAATCGTCCTTGACCGCGATCAATGTCGGTTGCGGCGAGGCGACATTGAAGGTCCACACGTTTTCCGCCGCGATTTGCAGGATCTGCTTAAAAATAACCTGCTGTTCTTCGGACGTGAGCGCGGCGCGATAGCGGTCGTAGAGTTCCATCGCCTGGCGCAGCGGATGACCTACCGGCGGTTCGACACAACCCCCGGCCCGTTCCGGCGGAATCGGACCATAGAGGCCGCCCTGGGCATACCAACGGGCGAAACCGCGGGCAAAGCCACAATTTTCAATAGGAACATACGCCTCCGGCCACAGGGCGGGAAAATTCCCATTACCCGACCAGGCGTTAAAATCGTGCTCCAGCGCCTGGGCTTTGGTCAACCACAAGGCACGGCTCTCGTTGCGGATCAAAACCCGCACTCCAACGGCGGCCCAATCGTCGACGATAAACTGCGATGGCCCGATCCCCGTATCGTCACTGGAGAGGCTGAGATAAAACACCATGCGCTTGCCGTCTGAGTAGGTGCGAAAACCTTCGCGGTCTCTCTTCGTCAACCCAATATCGTCCAGCAGCCGATTGGCCTCTGCGGGGTCGTACTGAACATAACTCCTATACAGCGAAGGTTCGTAATAGGGCGTGCCTGGCTCCGGGGCGATGGCCGAAGGAACACTCTGGCCATTGTAATCAGCGTCGATAATGACCTGGCGATTGATTGCTACGGAAAGTGCCTGGCGAAAGCGTTTGTCGCTGAGTAGCGCGAATTTGTGCGCCGTCTCAGGGCGATCGGCGTCGACGCGACGATTGAGATTGGGATAGACCACAAATAAATTCTCACCGGCAAACCAATGATAGACGTCGAAGCCGCCGGCCTCGCGCTGCTCCATCGCCAGGGTATAGGACTTGGCCAAATCCCACTGCCACTGCATCGACGCCTCGCCATTAGTCAACGCCAAGTGGATCATATCGGCCGAGCGCAATTTAAAGAGAATGCGGTCGATATAGGGCAGTTGGTTGCCTTGTGTATCGACGACCCAGTAGTAGGGATTGCGCACGGCCGTCTGCGGTGGCGAGGATTTGTAGGTGCGATAAAGCCATGGCCACAAACGCGGATGTTCGGGGTTGAGATAATCTTTGACATCGGTATAGGTAGCGACCCTTCCCGGAAGTTTTCTCGCCTCCATACGCCTATTGATCTTGGCCGAGTCGCCGATAGTCGGGTGGTACTGCGATAAGTAGTGGGCCGGGCAATTCGCCACTTCCAACCCCCTAGCCAGCTTAACCAAAAACAGGCTATTGGGCTCTGGAAAAGTAAATTTCACCCGATAGGTATCCAGCTTTTCAACACGACCGGCCCGGCCGCGAATCCGCATCAATTCCGGCGGCTGGGAAAGCACTGCCGTATCATTGGCTTCGCGCTGCCACCAGTAGAGAATATCGTCAGCGGTAAAGGGATGCCCATCGGACCATTTCATGCCCCGCCGCAATTCAAAGACGAATTCCGTATTGTCTTCTGAGACCGTATAACTCTTGGCCACATGCGGCACCAGCGGCTCCCCATAGGGAGAGAAGCGCACCAGGGTGGCGCCGGAGCCCCGATAACCAATCCAGCGCACCTCAGCCGGCGTGCGGGCGATGCGCATCCAGGTGCCGCCATAGCGACCGATCCCGTCAACTCCCTCCATCACCGCAGGTTCTTGTCCCACTCGCTCGGCAACCGGCGGCAACTTTCCATCCGCGACTAGATCTGCCAAGATCGGTGCCTCGTGTTGGGGATACCACATGGCAACCTCTCCGGTCGAATAATCGACCTGCCGATGCAGTACCAGCGGATTATCGTAGTCCAGCCCGACATCGCGCACCGCTTTAATCGCGGCGACCTCGCCCGCCGTGCGCTCTGTCGGCGACTGGGATTCATCCGGTGCAACAAATCGCGACGACAGGCTGAGAAAGACAAAGAAGCCAAGGGCAGCCAATAGATAGCCGGATAAAAATCTAGAAAGTCTCATAGCTTCCCGACACGAAAAAATAAACCGCGAAACAACTCGAATTTAAGGTGCTCGTGACGCATCGCTCAGTTGCATTTATTAGGCAGAATCCAAACATCGCGGAAGAAACTCTGGCGATGCTCGGCCATCGGGCACGGTGTTATACCGGCAAGCTGTCGGGATCATTCTTAAAGACTTCAGCATGGACACCAACGGCTTTAATTTCCGCTGCTGTCAACACATTCGGGATGACCAACAAAACCCTTCAGATCGAAGATAAATTTCTCGTAGTCCGACATCGGTTGCATAGGAGGGACTGTAGCATCTATGGTCATTTTTGCACCCTTCTGCTTGTGCTTTGTAAACATACGGCATTATGGTCTGCCACTTGCGCCCTGCTTTTGTTTGAATAGTTCGAACTCCTGCACCGCGCTCAGCGAATCCTTTAGATCCCGATAGGCCAGCGCCAAACCATAATGGGCCCGAGCATAATTCGAATCCGCCGCCAGCGCCGCACGAAAATGGCCGATCGCCACCTCGGGCGATTGCGCGCGTAAGTCCACCCCTCCGAGGCCGTGGTAGGCATCCGCATAACCTTCCTGGCGTTCGATAGCCGCCACAAAGGCCTGGCGCGCCGCTTGCAAGTCCCCTCTTATGAACAAGGCATTGCCAAGATTGTACCAGGCCAGCGCATAGCCGTCGTCCTCGGCCAACGCCTTGCGGTAGGCGACGATGGCTTGGTCGGTATTTTTCAGCCGGGCATAGGCGTTGCCCAGGCTTTGCCAGGCCGGAGCATAGGCGGGATTTATCTTTAGCGATCGCTGGAATTCCTCCATCGCTTCATTCACGACGCCCAACCTGGCGTAGATCCGGCCCATCTCGAAATGGGCCATCGCATCGTGCGAATTGCCGGCGAGCACCGTCTGCCAGCGGCGGATATCGTCAGTGTAGACGTCGATGCGGTTGAAAGCATTCATCGCCACCTGGCTCTCCTCGACCTTGCCCTGCTTTTTATAGGCCTGAGCTAGGTTGTAGTGAATTTCTGCGTTTAGCAGGTCGAGGTGGATCGCCCGGCGCAAGGCTTCTGCGGCCGCTTCGAATTGCCCCAGCCGGGTATAGGCCACTCCGAGCCCATTGTACGCCTTGGCTACGGTGGTGTCCGCCGCGACGATCTCCCGAAACACCCAGACCGCCGCCTCATCGCGCCCCAACCTCAGCCGCGCCCGGCCGAGACCGACCCGGGGCTCGACAGCCGCCGGATCCCGCTCTATAGCCCGTTCGAGTAATTTCACGGCATCGCTGCAACGCCCCAGCCTGAGACAGTAAACATCAGCTAGCGATGTATACGCCAGAATGTAGCCGGGGTCGATCTCGATGGCCCGCTGCATCGCCTCGGCCGCCTCCGCATAGGCGCTTTGTTGGGAGAAGGCCACGCCGATATTGTAGTGCGAGGGCGCATGGCCTGGCTCGCTGGCGAGCCCTTGCCCATAGGCCTCGCGGGCTTCGTCGTAACGCCGTTGCCGCAAATACACCGCACCCAACCCCCGATGCACGTCTGCACAATCGGCGCATATTTCCGCGGCACCCCGATATTCCTCCACCGCCTGCTGCAACTGCCCACGCGCAAACAAAACTTTGCCGATCCCCACCCGCGCCCCGCTATGGGCGGAGTCCAACTCCCGCGCCCGACGAAAGGCCTGCAGGGCTTTCGTCAGGCGTTGTTGTTCGTAGTACACCTGACCAAGCCCGAAGTTCGCCTCGACATCCGCGCTATCTGCGGCGACCGCGCGCACGTAGCGCTGCTCCCTCTCTCCCAAGCTCTCCTCGGCGACGGGTGCATCCTCAGTGGTGGATGCACATCCGGCCAAGAGACAGACGACAACCCCGATCGAAGTCCACGCTCGAACATTTTCCCGCAGTTCGCGTATATCCATTCTAGCCGGAGGTCTCCGGTTCCTCCACCCGATGAATACTGTCGATGGCCATCTCTTCTAAAGTCTGCACAATCCCGCTGGGCCAGCGGATCTCAACGCGGTCGACTCTTTCGCGCCGGCCCAGCCCGAAATAAACTCGCAGATCGTTCTGCGAGAGGTAACTACTGCCTGAACGCACTTCTTCGATCTGGACCAGATCACCGCTAATGACCTTGACCCGCGCTCCGATTCCGTCGCGGTTGCTAACTCGGCCGATGGTCTTGATCGCGAGCCAATGGTTGCGATTGCCGCCATCATTGCGCAACAAAAAGGGGCGCTGGTTGTTATTGGAAACGAAGGCGTCCATATCGCCGTCGTTGTCGATATCGGCAAACGCTGCGCCCCGACTCACCCCCGCAAGGGCCATGCCCGGACCCATATCTTCAATCGCCAACGCAAACTTGCCGGATCCATCATTGACAAAAAGCTGGTCAAGCTGCGGATAGGAAGTAGCCTTGTCGAAAGCCTCGACTTCTGGATGCACGTGACCATTGGCCAAATAGAGATCGAGATCGCCATCGTTGTCGTAGTCGAGAAAATCAGTACCAAAGGTCAGCGTCGCCAACGTCGGCTCGCCCAAACCCGAAGCAAAGCTCATGTCCGCAAACGCGTCGTCGCCGTCGTTGCGATAGAGGCGGCAGGCCTCCCATTGGAAATTGCACACCGCGATATCGAGATCGCCGTCCCGGTCAAAGTCGCCGAAGTCGGTACCCATCCCGGCCTCCGGGCGGGCGCTCTCGCTGAGCGCAACCCCGGCGCTCAAACCCACTTCGGCAAAACGTGCCTGGCCGTCGTTGCGATAGAGGAAATTCGCCGTCATATCGTTGGCCACATAGAGGTCCGTATCGCCATCGGTATCGTAATCACCAAAGACCACGCCTAGTTGCCGACCTGCGTCGTTGTATAACCCGGCTGCTCGCGTGATATCGGCAAATTTTCCGCTGCTGTCGTTGCGATAGAGAACGCCGGATTCCCCCGGATATTCTGTCGGCGCGCAATAAACCGGGATCTCCCCGCGGCGGCACCCCTCGTCGCTTTCCAGATCGATTCGGGCATTATTGGCCACATAAAGGTCGAGGTCGCCGTCGTTGTCGATATCGGCAAAGGCCGCGCTGGTGCTTAACCGAGCATCGCCGACACCGACAGCGGCCGTTACATCCGCAAAAGTGCCATCGCCGCGATTGCGGTAGAGCACATTGGGCCCAAAGTTGGTCACATAGAGATCTGCAAAACCGTCGTTGTCGATATCACCAACGCAACTGCCCATGCCATAACCCGCATGGCCCGTGCCCGTGGACACTGTCACATCCGTAAAAGTACCATCGCCGCGATTGCGGTAAAACGCGTTCGTCGGAACGCCATCGGCTTCAAAACCGGGCAGCGGCGCACCGTTGACCGCATAGAGGTCCTGATAACCGTCGTTGTCATAGTCCAAAAAAACCGCGCCCGAACCATAGGCTTCCACATAGTAATAGCGACCGCTTGCCCCGTTGATATGGCGAAAGTCGATGCCGGCTTCCTGCGCGATCTCGACAAACGAAGGACCGGATTTAGCGGTCGCAACTCGATAGTCAGTTTGCATTTCCGTGGATTCGTTTTGACAGGCCGACACGCCCATCGCTACCACCAGCAGCACCAGCCACGACAGGGGCTGCGGTATTCTTGCAATAACCTCAAACGAAATCGCGACTGATAATCGGCGCGACAGCATCGCCTAACGGGCCACGAAGTCGTGGCCCCGACGATCGGCCAATGAGCGGGGAGTCAGATTATAGTACGTTTCATAGCCGTGGAAAAAACGCTGTAACTCGTCGACCATCAAAGTAAAAAAACGCCGATAGCTGGCGGCGGTGACCCCCGCAATATGCGGGCTCAGAAAGACATTTTCCAACTCGGTGATCTCGTGGCCCGCCGGAATCGGGTCCGGATCGAAGACATCCAGGCCGGCGATGATATCGCCGCGCTTGAGCCGCTCGACCAGCGCTTCGCCGTCGATAATCGGACCGCGGGAGACATTCACCAGCACCGTGCCCGAGGGAATGAGTTCGAGTTCGGCCGAGCCGATCATGCCCTGGGTACGCGGCGTCAAAGGCGCTAGGCAGACAACCGCGTCCGACTGCGAGAGCACGCGCTCTAGCGAAGTCAGCCGCAAATCCAGCGCCTCGGCCAACTCTCGAGGTAAATACGGGTCATACACCGAAATTTCGACGTTGAAGGGGCGCAATAATTCGACCAGCCGGCGCCCAGCGTGGCCGCAGCCGATCAAACCCACCCGCTTACCCGTCAGTTCACCGCGCAAAAAGCTTGGGTTGTCGCGCGATTTACGGCAATCCCCGGCGAGAAAACGCCGCATATAATAGCCGGCGTTGCGCAGCGAGACTATAATCAACCCCAAGGCCCATTCGGCCACCGGATACGATGAGCCATTGGTCGTATCCACCGTCTCGACGCCCTTTTCCCAAGCCTTTGCCACGTCGATCCGCTGGGCAAAGCGGTCGCCGTTCAATTCGCCGACGATCTTCAGGGTGGGATTGCGCTCGATGAGTTCAGCGCTGAGGTTAGGCGCACCCGGATAAATGGCGATAGCCTCGGCATCGCCGATCCGTTCGATCCAAGCTTCTTCGTCTTGCGGCTGTCCGTCCGTTCCGAGGAATGCCCCTTCTTTACAGGGCACAAAACTCCAATCGGCAAACGACGCCAAGCGCTGTTGGTCCTCGGGCGCCAGGTAGAGTTCTTTATCGTCCACACCACCGGCTACCAGCACTTTCGGACGCTCATTCGCCATACACTTCGAACTCCATATTTATGGGATAATGGTGCCAAAGAAAATGGGCAGCGGCTTATTCCGCTGCCAAGGCGTTGAGCCGCTCTTCGAAGACGACGATTTGCGCCGCGTATTTTTCCCTGAGGCGAACGAATAACGCGTCGAAGAGCGCCTTCTCTTGTTGCTTCTGCACCCACCACTTAGCCCGCGAAGCCGCTTGTGCGAAAGGCGTAGGATGGGCAGGAATGCGCTCAAGCACCTTAAAAACTGAATAGCCCGCATCGAGTTTGACCGGACCGTTGAGCGCACCGATCTGCGCCACTGCCACCGAATCGTAGAGCGCACCGAAGACCCGCCTTTCGGAGGGGTGGTTGTGCATGTGGTAATGCCCCCCCTCGGCGTCGGAGCGAATCGTATGGCCAGCGGCAAGTTGCTCCATGTCTTCTCCCCCGCGAACCCGCTGCACGAGCTTCTCCGCCTCTGCTCGGGTCGCTACTAGAATCTCTGTCACCTGGAACTCTTCCATCTGCATAAACAACTGCGGATTGTCGTCGTAATAGGCCTTGACTGCAGCATCCTCGACCTCGACCCGTTGCACGACCTGTGTTTCCCTCAGGGCTTCCAGCAACAGTGACTCTTCTTTAGCTGTCAACCAGGCGACGATCGTCGAGTCCTGATCCAAGCCCTCTTGCAACGCCGCCTGATAAACCAAGGTCCGCGGTAACAAGTCGCGGTGGATGAATTCCGAGATTCCACTGCTGTCGAAGGAAACCGAACGGATAAACCAATAGGCATTGTACGTTTCGGCAAAATCCATCACCGTGACCTGCCCGCCCTTGAAGCGGACGAGGGCAACCTCCTGGTCTTCGGGGCTCAGCAACATGCCCCCGCGACCGGCACCGGCCATCCGCTCGACCAGCACCTTGACCACATCGCCGTCTACGCGCGGTTCCAGCTGATCTTGCAACCGATCTACCATCTTATCCCATTGGACGCGAAATTCCTTCCAGTAACTACCGCGCAAAAAAGACGCCCTATAGTGGTCGGGAGCCGGCCCCTCGGACAGCACCTTGAAAATTTCGTAATAGTCCCCCACCGGAAAGGGCTGGCTGAAGGCCCCGATCTCCAGCGCGAACAACTGCTCACCGATCTCTAGGGTCAACCCCATTTCCTCAAGGTTGCCGCGCCCATACCAGGGCTCAAGGACTCCGCCCCGCTCGGCCGTGGTCGGCACAACGGAGCGCTCGCGGGCCACTCCCTCAAAGGGTTTGCCCTGTTCGAGATCACGCATCGCCTTCTCGGCCTCCGCCTCGCTCTCGGTGCGGATATGGGCCAGGCGCAGCATCTTGTTCCACTTGCTCTCGGCGAAATTTTCCCGCATACCGTCCACCGTGCGGTCGACTTCTTTGACGATGGTTCGGGTCGTATACAAATCGACCAATTTCTTGCGCCGTTCGTCCTCCAATTTGCGCGAAAATTCCATGGCCTGGTCCAGTTGTTGCTCACGCGCTTCGGCGAGTAACAACTCCATGTCGATCATCGTCTGCAAATAGAAGCGCCAGGCCTTTAGCCCCTCTTCGGGGTCGCGATAACTGGCGGTGGCCTCTGCGCGAAACTGGCGCAAAGCCTCAAGGGTGATTTCCTTTTCGTCGATTCTCGCAACGACATCGCCATCGGCCTCGGATCCGGAACCACACCCACCCCACCACATCGACAATAGCACGAGCCCCACGAGGGCCATCTTACCGAGCATACTCAAGATCCCTCGGCGCGGCGCTCTTTGGCCAGATAGACCTCGCGCTTAAAAGAATAGGTGATATCGACCGTCTCCAATGGCTGGTCCCGGTAGTCGAAACGCAGCACGACGCCCTTGATCCGCACGTCAAATACTTCGACATCGCTGGCCAGCGGTGCGAAAGCGATAAAACCCTGCGTCTCTTGGCCACTGAAGACCATCTCGTCAGCCGGGTAGAGGGTGCGCAGAATTACATCCCGCCGCTCGCGATAGGGCAGATAAGTGTTGCCCGCGTAGCCGATGGCGTAGGTGGAGAAATACTCGTCCAGCGCCAACCGGCTATACGACTCGTAATACCTGCCATTGGCAACAGTGATCTCGATACTGAGGGGGTCGAGCGATACTTTTGGATACTCGTAGTTCTTGACCTTCAGCGCAAAAACGGTGAAGCGCGTGGGATGTTCTTCCTCCCACCCCGGCTTCCACTCGCCATAGGTATAGGGGTTGGTCGGGGTAAGATAGGGATTGGGCTCGTGGAAACCCTCCGGCTTCTGCGAATGGCCGGCCAATTGCCGGTTCAGCATCTCGACCGTCAGCGGCAATAAGGTGATCTCGAGCCGGTCCTTGACGAACGTGATGCTGTGGTCGTCGCGAACAACATACTGCTCAGCTTGCTCCACATCGGCGGCGGGCAGGATCGGGCCGGCAAAGTGGCGATAGCCCAATTCGTGCCCGCACCCCATCAAAACCAAGGACACGCTGCACAACAAACTACTGATCCATATTCTCATCGCGTTTGGCCTCTGTAAGAAATAAAAAGGCTGTGCTTCATTCAGTAGACAACAGCGACAGATCGGACGATGACCTCGCTGCCTTTGTCCGTCGCTACTTCCACCCGCGCCATGTAGACTCCCGGGGGCACTGATTGCCCAGCTTCGTCCCGACCGTCCCAGCGCACACTATGACGCCCCGCGCTCTGGGTGCCCGGTCGTGCCTGCCATACTCGCCGTCCGTCCAAAGCATAGACTGCGACGGTTACCTCGGACGCCTGCCGCACCCTGAATAGCGTATAGCTGATGGGCAACTGGTCATTGACCCCGTCTCCCTGGGGCGTGAAGATGCCCGCCCCCGCCATCACCTCTCCCAATACACCCGTCTGCGACAGAGCGGACGCTACGACCAGTAATTGGTTCGAGCCCAACTCTTCACTGACATCACCGCCTTCGACCTTCTGCAACAAACTCTGCTCACTGCGGTTAAATACCTCACCGCCGAATTCGCCCGCCTCGCTATAGAGCACCGTTTCGAGCCCGATGCGCAGCTTGTGATCGCCCTGTGGACTCAGACGACGGGGCAAGAATAGCACAAAACCATTTTCCTCGACCACAATGCTGTCCGGCTCCACCGCGGCGAGCGGCTCGCCCATCTGCAACCAGCCAAACTCGGCCTCTGCCGGCGTCAAGACCCGCAATGCATCGAAGCCGCTGCGGTCGTCGCTGGAGAATTTTCCCCCGACTTCGTATACGTACTGTTTCATTTCGCCCGTCGTCACCTGCACTCGTCGACCTTGTGGCTGCAAATCCTCCTGCAACACGACCTCGCCCAGAATCCGATCCGCCAAAAGCGGCGCGATTTCGACCTGCAACGAATCCAAGCGGGCGAAGTCCCAGATCTCGTCCGTATCCAACCGCACCCGCAACTGCATGTACCGCCCCCACGGCATGCGCGGATGTTGCCCCGACTCCGTCAGCGGCAGCGACCAGAAACTCCAGTTTTCCAAGTCCTCGACCACCGGACCGCGGTAGCCTACGGCTATCGTGGAGCCGCGCGATTCCAACGGGATCAGTCGATCCCATTGCCTCTTTGTCACCTCCACATTGGCGCCCAGATCGTCAAAGCCGAAATAGGCCGTCGGTGTATCGTCGCGGCCGGTCCTGATCTCCACCTGGGCGCGAACCGCGCCGTCACCCTCAGCCAAGGCCGCCAACTGCTCGCCCTCCTTGCGCCACTTGCTCACGGCAAAATCCATCTGACCGAAATTGACTTCGCGCCCCAGGTCGATGACCTGCGACTCCCAGGTCGCCACCGGGGCATATCCGCGCCCATAAACCTCCATCTCGGCAAAAGCCGAACGAGTGACGATTGCATCGCCCAATAGCGTGAACCCGTCTGGAATGGCGATAAGGCGGAAAAAACGCAGATTCTGCAGGGGGAAATTCACTTCGGTAACGCCATCAGCATTGCGCTCCTCGAAGGCCAGGGGAATGCCCAACGAACAACAAGGCCCTGCGCCCCGCCAAAAAAAACCGCGCTGCAACTCCTCTTCCAGAACACCGGATTCGGTCTGACTGGCGGTCAAACTATAGGATCTAAGGACGTAGTTGGGTCGGAAAGGCTCGTCGCTTTCCGGGCTGACGCCTTCTGGGGTAGTGAAGACAAAGCGATCCACCGGCAACTGGGTGCCCAAATCGATCGTGTAGAAAATCTCCTCCCTGTCCCGCCGCTCGACATAAGTGGACGGGTCGCCGTCAACAAAGAGAGCGCTTTCGGTAGATTGGTATATCGAATTGTGGTTGATATCGGTCCACAGGCGCGGGTGGCCGGAGCGAAACTGCGGGTCGACGGGAAAGCGCCAAGGCTCCCAAGGCCCCAACCGAGGCAAAAGATTCTCACCCGGCTTTAGTTCAAAGGGCTGCAGCGCTCCAGCGGCGGTCGAATCGTCAATCATCAGACTAAAATCGGTTGCTTCGTTCCAGGGAAGGCCGTTTTCGCCGCCGAGTCGCCACATATTTCCTTGCGCCGACCCATGCCCGCAAAACCCCGCCAACCCACCGAGTACTGCATAGGCTAAAATCGCGTATTTCGCCACAATATGCCTCCTCGCGTACAAATGCCGGGAAGATAGGAAACCGGAAGAAATAACAGTAAAACCCTGCGCCAAAACAAATCACCCGCACCTTAAGCGACAAGGGAGAGGGCATTGCAACCCTCTCCCTTGTCTGTAACTACACGGCAATACCCAAAAGCTGCAAATGCTACTTCAGGCGTTGATCCATGCTGCTTTTGATATGACCCCAGGTCTCGTTCTCAACCGCCGTCGCCGCGCCATCCGAAGCCAACGCCCAGAAATCGGGCATCTGCGAAGCGTCGACATCCTGAGCCTGGCTGCCGTCGTTGATATACATCGAGTGCTTGCGACCACCGCCCGGCTGATCGGCGTCGAGCGGACGATAACCCAAGTGGATCACGTCGTCAGCAGCGAACTGATGCCGCACGCTCTCGTCTTCGCTCAAACCCCAGATATCCCACAGAGCGGCTTTCCACTCGTAGGTATAGGTGACGCCGGTCGACAGGTTCTCGGCGCCGGCGGGCAAGACGGTCCACGCGGCGTCGTAGAGACCCGGCTGCATACCCCACAGCAACTCTTGCGAATCGATGAACTCGAGCTGGCTGTAGAAGTGGTTGATCCCAGCGGGCAACAACGCATCAGTCTGCGGAAAAATGCGTACGTGCATGCGCTGGCCATTGCCGATCTCTTCGAGATTCTGCCCCAAGATCGGACCGCCGAGGTGATCGGCGTCGATCGTGATCTGCAGAGCATCGTCTTTCCACCACTCTAAGACCGGCGAATCGTACTTCAGCGTGTCGTCGACAAAGCGGGCAAAACCGTACCACTTATTGTCAGGCGCCGCCGACCAACCGTTGAGGATGGTGAAATTGTAGTCCGAAATTTCGACGAAGTCGCTGGCGCGATCGAAGAAGTCGGGCTGGTTGAGCGCCAGAGCCGGATCATACCAGCCCCAGTCATCATCGTTGCCGTCAATGGTAATCGACGCCGGATCGGGTACCTGGGGATAGAACACGACCACGCCCACATGGGCGAAGGATGACGCGTTCATCAAGCACACCAACCCGAAAGCGAGCATGAAACTTCCATATTTTTTCATCTACTGCTCTCCTTATTTGGATGGCGGTAAAATCGCGCCGAAGACTGTTGCGTACAGACCTTCAACGCACAATTTATTCGGTGGAGTGATTCTGAGGTAAAACACACTTTCCATTTAGCCGAAATACCTCCTTTCGGATCCAATTTCATTCGACAAATAGATAATGACCGCAATGAGGTTATATCCCCTTGCATTGCCAATTACTCAAGACCGTAAGCCTGTAAAAGAGTCCGCACGAAGACCGAACTATCGCGCAAGACCAATTTGCCCGTCGACCAATGCTTTAGCAATTCCAACCCCTCGCGATCGATATGTTTGAGGCCTTGCAGATCCAAGACCAGGCGCTGCGTCAGCTCAAACTTGCCCCTTATTTCGCGCTCCAACAAGGCTACATCAGCTCCCGTAATTCGCCCTTCGACCTTGAGTATTGCTTCTTCCTTGCTCTGCGATAAAAGAGTAATCCGCAGCATAATTATCCCGGCCTATTCCTTTAGTTCGTCTTTGCAAGCCTCGTGCCAAGCATGATCCACATAGAAATAGGCACTGCAAGAAATTGTAAATAAATGTCTTAGGTAATTTTAACGACGAGTCGATATTGAGGGGAAGAAAATCGAAAAAGGCGAAATCTCACGCTCTACAATACAATGTATTTATTTATCATCTTTATTAATAATAAGATATGAAAATTATTCCACTGCGCGATACGTCGCGCAATGCGCGAATATTCACGCATTCTTGCGGGATATCCCCAGTTTCTTCATGCGACTGCGCAGCGTCGACTCGGGGACCCCCCATACAGCTGCCGCACCGCGCGGGCCACGAATAACCCACCCGGTCATTTCCAGCAATTTCTCTACATAGCGTCGCTCGTACGCTTCGGGGGTGATGAGTTCATCATTTGAGCCTGCGGGCAAAGAGCTGACATTCAGAGCCAAATTCGCAGCCTGCAAAACGGGGCCTTCACAGACGATCACAGCTCGGTTTAACACATTTTCCAACTCCCGCACATTGCCCGGCCAGTCGTATTCATGTAGCGCCCTAAGGGCATCCGGCTCGATCTGCACGACCTGCTTTTGCAGATGCTCGGCCATGCGGTCCATGAAATAGGCCGCCAGCAGGGGGATATCTTCCCGCCGCTGGCGCAGAGCGGGCAATTCGACCGGAAAGGCGTGCAGGCGGAAAAAGAGATCCTGGCGAAAACGATTTTCGGCCACCATTTGCTCCAGATTCCGATTGGTCGCCGCAATAATCCGCACGTCCATGACAAGCGTCTCAGTCCCTCCCACTCGCTCAAATACGCGCTCTTCGAGTAGTCGCAGAATTTTGACCTGGGCCCCCAGCGCCAAATCGCCGATTTCGTCTAGGAATAGCGTGCCGCCCTCGGCCAGTTCGACCTTGCCTAGCTTGCGGCTATTGGCTCCAGTAAAGGCGCCGCGTTCGTGGCCGAATAATTCACTTTCGACCAGCCCTTCGGGAATGGCACCGCAATTGACCTGAATCAAAGGCCCTGCACAACGCTGGCTCATCATATGCACGGCATTGGCGGCCAGCCCCTTGCCCGTGCCGGTCTCGCCCAACATCAACACCGTCAGGTCCGTTCTGGCCACTTCGGCGAGTTGGCTCTGGACCTCGCGCAAGATCGAACTCTCCCCTACGAATTCGTCCTCCATCCCGCTTTCTCTGAGCGCCTGAGTCAAGGCCTCGAGCCGGGGATCGGGCACGACGGTCAGCTCCCTACAAGCCGGCGCCTCAGAACACACCAGATCCCGATCCACTGCATAGACCTCGAATATATAGGTACCGACGGGCAAGTTGCGATACTCGATTCGGCACTGCTGGACATTACGCCATGCTCTTTCAAATCCCATCAGGCGATAGCGGTAGACCATCGCCCCGGGGCGCGTCTTAAAACTCATGCCATGGAATTCAAAGGCCACCGGCCCCGCGCTCAGCGGCAAGACCACTTCGCCGTCCCCCTCGTAGCGGAGGTCAGCCACCACGGCATCGATGTATACCGGTGGGGGCGTCGCGACCGTCCGCCGGAAGCGCGTCACCCCATGATTGGTGCCGAACCACAGATGGCCCGCCCGATCCTCAATGACGCTCCACACCATATTGCCGGCTAACCCGTCCAGCGTAGTGAACGTGGTGAAACTGTGCCCATCGTAGCGACTCGCCCCACCGCCATTGGTACCGAACCACAGATGGCCCGCCCGATCCTCAATGACGCTCCACACCACATTGCTGGCCAACCCGTCCCGCGTAGTGAAGGTGGTGAAACTACGCCCGTCGTAACGACTCACCCCACCACCATTAGTGCCGAACCACAATTGCCCCGCCCGGTCCTCGCAAATCGCGGCCACACCATCGCCGGCCAGGCCGTCTGCCGTCACGAAGGTCGCAAAATTCCGCCCGTCATAGCGACTCACTCCGATGTGGCGGTATCCGAACCAAAGATTCTCCCGACTGTCCTGATAAATCGCCGTGATATGGTCGTAGGCCAACCCGTCCTCGGTCGTGAAGGTCGTGAAATTCCGTCCGTCATAACGACTCAACCCGGCCTCCGTGGCAATCCACAGATGCCCCTCGTGGTCCTGAAAAACCGTCTCCACCAAATCGCCGGCCAGGCCGTCTGCCGTCGTGAAGGTCGTAAAATTCTGCCCGTCGTATCGGCAGACACCACTGCCCTGGGTGGCGATCCACAGATGCCCCGCCCGATCCTCGAAAATCTTCCGCACACTATTGATGGCCAGACCGTCCTGAGTCGTGAAGGTTGTAAAATTTCTGCCATCGTAACGGCACACGCCCCCCCTACGAAGACCAAACCACAGATCCCCACTTCGATCCTGGATAACGGAAAAAATCGTAGTGTTCGACAAGCCGTCCTGCGCGGTAAAAGTGACAAAAGTCGAGCCGTCGTAGCGACTCAGCCCGCCGATGGTCCCCAACCACAGATGGCCCTCGTGATCTTCGCAAATTGTTCGCACCCCATTACTGGCCAGACCGTCCTGGGTGGTGAAGGAGACCCAAGTCGAACCGTCGTAGCGACTCACCCCGTCGTCGGTGCCCAGCCATAAATCACCCTGGCGATCCTGAAAAAGTGCTCCAAAGCTTTGGCCCGTAAGTATATTTTGCGAGGAGACCATAGTACGGAATTGGCGCCCGTCGTATTGGCACAACCCGCCATTGGTGCTGAGCCACATACCGCCTTGGCGATCCTCGCATAGAGCAGTCACTGCATTACCGGCCAGGCCGTCCTCAGTAGTGAAGGTCGTAAAGGTCGAGCCGTCGTAGCAACTCAGCCCCGCCTCCGTGGCAAACCACAGCAGGCCCGCCCGGTCCTCGACGATGCCCGACACCACATTGCCGGCCAACCCGTCTTGCACGGCGAAGACCGCAAATTCCCGCCCGTCGTAGCGACAGACACCGTTATCGGTGCCGAACCACAAGTGCCCCACCCGGTCCTCGGCCATCGATCTCACGTGGCTCGTAGGCAGTCCATCGCGGACGGTGAACGTCCCGAAGCTACTCCCATCGTAGCGACTCACGCCGCCATTGGTGCCAAACCACAGATCCCCCTGGCGATCGGCCACGATGGTCCAGACTTCGTTGCCGGCCAGACCGTCCTCGGTGGTGAAGGTCTTAAAGAATTGGCCATCGAAGCGGCAGACCCCGCCGTGCAAAGTGCCAAACCACAAATAGCCCTGCTGGTCTTCGACAATGGCCTGGACGATGCTGTCGACCAAGCCGTTGGTGGAGTCGTAGACGCTCCAGTGGCCCACGCCGGGCCCGGCTGCCACGCGCTCGCCAGGTCCCGCCGGCAACGCGTGAAATTCAAAGCTGCAGGATATTGCGGTACCCGGCCTGACCGCACCGAAGACCCTGCCCCAGTCCAACAGTATTTCGCGATAGTGTGGATCCTGTAATAACCCCTGGCGCTTGAGCGACAATGCGGACGGCGAAGGATCCTCAAACCAGTGACTGCAAATGCCCTCGGTCTGAAACTGATCTGGGGCGCTGGATCCTATCAGCTCGTGATTGACAAGTAGAGGGACCAGTTGCAGATCATAAGCTGCCTGAAAATCGACTTGCTGATCTGCAGATACCCAAAACGATAAACGCGCTACAGCTTTCATAGATCCAAGCCTTAATGAAGGTCGGAAACTCGGCGGGATAATAACAAAAACTTAACAAAGTATAGAGACAATTCAACTACTTTTACACCTCGCCCATCACTGCTATCGCGTGAGGGTTCGCGCAAAGCGCGAAAAATCGCGCGATCATTTTAATACACAATTAGTAACACCAATCGAATATCTTAGCGTAATTTTTCGCATTTGCTCGAATCAATACCTGGCCATCGGGCGGCGGGGATATTTCATATGATCCTTATAAAACAATAGCTTGCAATGAAAGAGCCAAACTATTCCCCCCTGGTACATGGTTTGCGCTAAAAACAGTATCACTTTCTTTAGCTTTAGCGCTGATCCATTCTCAAAGGCGTAGCAGAATGAACGTCCGAGACAAACCCAATATCCTGTAGATCAGCGCCACAGAGATCTACGGCGATGCTATAGTCGCGAGGGCCAGATTGGATTTTTCAAACACACTTTGCACAGAGGCAGCAAAGGATAGCAAAGGCAAATGAGCCCCCCCGATCTGGCACAGATCAACGAAGCGCATGCGCAATCTCATCAGCAGCGTTTCAATATGCCAGGCTATGCAGCGCCTCAATTTCTACCTACACGCTCCCATGTCCATCTATGCCATGAAGTAGAGCAAACACGTAGCCAGTGAAATGCCTGCCGCCGGAACCATAGAGAAATGCTGGCAATTGGTCCAAACGGCGGAAGAAACCAAGCGGCACCTGAGGATGCTGGAAAACTATTCGTACATGCCGCTTCATCTACTGACCATCAATATGGCTCGACAGAGATTCTTCAGGGGGCGATCGCCTGGATTATCTGGTATCGATTGAAAGCAATGATTTCACGATGGCAAAGAAAGCCAGGAAACTGGCCGAAAGCGACTCTTATTTTACAGAATTTACCGGGCTTGAATATCGCGGCAACATCAACACTACCGTGATCCGCACGGCACAAGGTCGCACAATAATACTACAACACGATGCCACGACCCCCTCTCCCCACAACCTTATCCACGGCATCCACAGCACCTAGGGAGCCGCCCTTTTTAATCCAAGCCCGCCACGGATCTCGAAGGGAAATCACCGCTGGGTAGAGCCCGAGGAATTTGCTGAACTTGAAAAAAGATATATACCCGAGATATACCGCAGTATGGGTGAATTGCGCACATTAGTGGTCACGGGGGATCGGATATACTCATGGACTGGCATCTGATAGATTGCCCGCGCAATGACTTGCCTCTCGACCAGGACGTCTACGACGCAGCAAGACGGAGTTCTATTGTCCCGCTTAGCCAATGGTCGGTGCTCAATCGTCCCAACTCAATCGAAATTCCAGATTTCACTACAGGCTCCCGGGAAAGCAATCCGCACAATATGGACATCGAACTAACCAATGGCGGAGGCACTACAAAGATCACACCGGTCGCCCCCACCGTTCCAGACCCGGAGGATGAATTAGCCCAGCAATGGAAGCGCGATCACAAAGAGGAGCCGACACTAGGCAAAGTGATCGCGCGACCGAGCACGAACAGGACACTATAACAGTGTGTAAATTCACTACTCGAACTAAAGGCAAGACTCGCGATGATGACTGAAGAACAACGTTACCTTTTTGATCTATGCGGTTTTCTGCATCTGAAAAACGTGCTGACCCCGAAAGAACTGGACGCGGCTTCTGAGGCCGCCAACCGCTATATCGGCAGCGTTGCCGAAGACCTGCCGCCGGATTTCGGCGCTTCAGAAAATCGCAAGGGCTTTGCGCACGGCTTCGCCTTCGATCGGGCGCTGGAAAAACTGGCCTTTCTGCCCGCCGTCTGGCCCATCGTACTGGAACTGACCAACGGCAAACCCATGCTCGCCAGCGGCACCTTGATGGTCGACGATCCCAATGGGCACACCGCGGCGGTGCCGCTGCACTCCGCCCGCGAAGACTACGGTTTTGAGAGCGCCCGCTACGAGATACGCCAGGGCCGTATCTACTGCGACGACTTTGTAGCCTTTCCCTATCTGGACGATGTGCATCCCGGTGATGGCGGGCTATTGGTTGTACCGGGTTCGCACAAAAGCCAGTTCGACCGGCCGCCGCAGCTATTTTCCCAGGGGCGCATCGAAGGGGAAGTCCCGCCGGGGGTCATCAATATCACGCCCGCGGCCGGGGATGTCGTAGTTATGCCCGAAGCTTTGACCCACGGGGTCCTGCCCTGGAAAGCCGCCGGCCGCCAGCGCCGAGTGCTGACGCTGCGCTACCGGCCACACCATCGCCAGGAAGGTCCCATTCCGGAGACGATCAAAGAGCGGCTGACGCCCGAAACCCGCGAGTTACTCGAAACGGCGCACTATACCCACAAAAAAGACATCGCCGCGCGAGAAATCGTGGAATTGAGCCCATGATCGGGCGGCCGCACAAAGAAGCCGGAGAGAACTTACTGCACTGCGTGACAATTCGCGCACTGCGTGACAACTCGCGCAATGAAAATATAATCACAACTTATTGTTATTATTGTATCTATTTGAATATACTGAAAGTCAGGGCGTGATTTTTCACGTTTGCCCATATCAATACCTGATATTGCGTTGGCGCTGACATTTACACATAACTGTTATAAAACACCAATTTATGAGAAAAAGACAAAGGGATTTACCACTGGCACACGGTTTGCAGTAATCAACTAATATGTATCCCGATACTGCACGAGCATACAATGTCATCAACTAAAACCACGCTCAATAAGACTTGCTCCGCTCCCAACTGCGCCAAAAAAGCCGTGAGCAGAGGCCATTGCCCCCGTCACTATCAGCAAATTCGCCGCTACGGTCGCCTGACGCCCGAGCGTGAATACAAAGTCGCGGCGAAAAGCACATGCAGCGCACCGGACTGTAGTGTAGTTAACTGCAATACTCCCTTTGTCGCCAAGGGATTATGTGTCCGACATTACCAGCAAATGCGCCGGCGTGGACAGTTAATACCCGATTGTGAACAGCCGCAACAGGCCAGGATCCAGCAGTTTGGTCGAGCATGAGAACGACTTATATTCGCCTGAACTATATACACAGCGAGTTAAATCCTTGCGTTTGGGGTCCACTACCGGGCATTACCCTATTTCTGGAGATGGCAACATGGGGCTAAAGAGAATTCGCAATAGGCTACCCATCCTATTCATGTGGTGTCTTTTCATTCTCCTGGAGTCTACAGCCATCGCCCAGCTATCGACCGGCTTCCGCCCCGTCGAAGAGCCGGCGATCCGCGGGGTGCGTATTACCCCCGGCGCCCTAGTGCCCAACCGCCGCAAATGGTTCTTGCCGCAGAATCTGTATTACGAATATCAATGGCGCGGCTGGGAATACAGCAATTACGCGCGCGACAACTACGCGCGCTATGTCAATACCCAACTCGAAGGCACCCGCAACTACAATCTCTTCGGCGACTATATCAATCGCGGTTGGGTCATCTACGACTGGTCCGAGACCAGCCCCCTGCGCCAGGGCAGCGCCCTCTTAAAAGGAACCCGCTTCAGCCGGTGGTTCGACAGCCTGGTCATCTCGTCGGCCAGCCACGGTCAGTTTCACACCTCCCTAACCATCGGCGAGGCCATCCGCACCACGCTGACCCCCCTGACCTTTTCCAAGCCGACCTTCAACGGGCTGCAGTGGGATTTTCTCTCCGATAAATACGCACTAACGCTACTCGGCTCAAGACTCAACGCACCCGGATACACCGCGCTCAACGAAGCCGGCGGCGCCTCGACCATCGAAAACACCACCCGGCTTTTGGGCGCGCGCGGCGTCTCGCAAGTCGGCGACTTCGCCAAGATCGGCCTGACCTGGGTCAACGTCTCCAATACCAGCAGCGAATTGAGCATCGGCGACAACTCGCTAAAAGGCGTGCTAACCGGACCGCAAAATACGGGCAATGTCGAACGCGTGATCATCCGCATCGTCGACGACTCACCCGAGTCGGACGCCACCGGAGCCTCCTTCTTCGTTGACCAAGTAGTCATCGACGGCGAATTGCATCCGGAAATCGTTCCCTTGGTGCGCGGCGGCGTGCGTCGCGCGGGCATTCTGGAGGTCAGCGGATCCGATGCCATCGAGCTCATTTACGATATCCGCAACGACTTCAGCCCAACCGAAAAAGTAGGCACCTTCCGCGAGGCGCAGGCACTGGAATTCGAACTCGTAGTATCAAACGACTACCGCATCGAGATCGCCTCTAACCTGCAGACCAACGCCCGCGGCGAACAGGTCTTTTTACCGGTAGCACAAGCCAGCGGCGAAATCACCGACGGCTCCAATCAAACCTTCGTGCGCTACTCGTATGGCCTGCCCACCGCGCACGAAGTGATCGGCATGGACATCGAGCTGATTAACCTCGCCCACTTCGACCTGCGCGCCGAATACGTGCTCAACCGGCGCTTCCGCCGTTTCCCAAACCAGAACTTTCGCAAACTGCCCGCCAACAAGGAAACGGCCGAAGCCGGCTATGTGACCGCCTCGTACCAGCAGTATCCCTTTTTCGCCTACGGCGAGGCCTTCACCATGGACCCCGATTACAGCACCCGGGCCTTCATCGCCGATCCGGGCGGCGTTATAGACTACGCCAGCAAAACCCAGAACCTCTTCGAATTCGTCGACGACAACGACGACCAGGATCGCTTCGCCGACTGGCAGCGCTTCCGCCAGAGCCAGGGTTTGAGCGGATCGGGTTCGGTCGGCCGCGACACCGACATTTTCCCCGGCCTCGACGAGAACAACGATTTCATCTCCGACTTCAACCAGAACCAGAACAACCGCCCCGACTACGCCGAGCCCTTCCTGCGCTACCTAGTCGACCCGCCCAAGTTTCTCTTCGGCATGGACATGAACAACAATACGCTCATCGACCGTTTCGAGGACGACCGCCTCGCCGATTATCCCTACGAGCGCGACCATCGCGGGTACAACACCTATGGCGGCTTCAAAATCACCGAGAGTAGCCAATTCACCATTGGTCGGCTGTCCGAAGACCAGCTCAGCAGCGACCGTCAGGCTCGCTCCTACTACAGCCTGTTCACCCTGCAAAAGTCCTATCCGGGGCTCGATATCTCGCTATTCCAACACGCCAAATTAGTTGCAGACGATATCCCCGAGGACCGCATCGTCTGGGAAGACCCCATCGGCCTGACCGATTTTACCGACCCCCTGGACAACCAGGACACGTTCGCCAACACCCTGTTTATGAAAGCCCGTTATTCACGCGTCAGCAATCTCAATATCTCGGGCAAACTCAAATACGAGACCTTCAAGCAACAGGGCGCACAAGCCAACCTCAAACGCGACCGCTCGTTCTTCGGCCTGATCAACAAGGCCGACTACGCCATCCGACCAAACGACCGACTCACGCTCTGGCCCAAGTGGAAGAGCATGTACCAGCGCGAGACTCCCACCTCGCCTAGCGCCCTCAAGACCAACGAATTGACCGAAAGCCTGTTCTTCATCGGCCAGTACTCGATCCTGCCGAAGATGTGGGTGGATTTCGGCGTCGAATTCAGCAATTTCGCCAACCTCGCCGAGCAACCGGCTGAGGCCTCGCCGAGTTTCATCGAAGACTTCCGCAGCCTTGTTTTCTCGACCCTGCTCACCAACGTGTCGTCGTATCAGGGCTACGAATTGACCCTGAACTCGGGTTTCCTGCTCGAACGCAAATTCTTCCAGGGGGAAACCCAGAAACAATCGATCGTCTTCGTGCGCATCTTCGCCGCCACCGGAAGCAGTTGATCCTTGCCATCGCCGGACGAACGCGACGCGGACACCGCCAATCGCCCGTCCGCCTTTACTCCCAAAGCGATTCTGCTCGGTTGTCTGTTCACCTTTGTCGTCGCTGCCGGCGACGCCTACGGCGTATTCTATCTGCGCGGTTCCTATATGACGCTGGGCACCAGCACCGTCGGAGCCTTGTTCCTGCTGCTCGTCCTGGCTGGCCTGATCAACCCGCTGCTCAAACTGGCGACACCGCGTGCGGGGCTGAACCGCGGCGAACTGCTGCTTATCTACATCATGATGGTGATGGCCTCGCCATTGCCAATCCTTTTCGCCGGCCGGTTTATAGGCACGATCCTCACCCCCTTTTATTACGCCACCCCCGAAAACGACTGGCGCAACCTGATCCAGCCCTATATCGCCGACTGGTTGCAGCCGCACGACGCCCGACTGATGCAGCCCTTCTACGAGGGCCTGGAACAGGGCCAGCCCGTCCCCTGGGCCGCCTGGCTGCCGCTCTTTTTGAGTTGGGCCCCCTTCATCTGGGCGATGTTCCTAGCGATGATCTCTATGATGGTCATTCTGCGCAGGCAGTGGAACGAGCACGAGCGCTTGACCTACCCGCTAGTCCAGGTACCGATGGCCGTGACCGAAGAAGGTGCTGGTGGGCAACGCGTCGCACCCTTCTTCAAAAACCCGGTGATGTGGATCGGTTTCGCCATCCCGGCGATTTGGGGCACTCTACACGGAGTGCACAACTACTTTCCCGAAATGGTGCCCGTCGCCACGGATGTCGACCCCATCCACTTTATTTTGCCGGTCTTCGACGGCATATCGGAATTGCAATTCAAGTTCCGTTTCAATATTCTGGGCTTCTTCTATTTTCTCAAGACCGAGATCGCCTTCAGTCTGTGGTTCTTCAATCTTTTCGCCAACGCCCTGCGCACCAGCTTCGGCGTCCTAGGTATCACGAGTTCGGAAACGCTGGGCGGCGGGCACGCCATCGTCAACCCAATCCTCGTGCACCAGTCGATGGGCGGCATGCTAGTGCTATTTCTTTTCGGGCTATTCGCCGCCCGCAAACATCTAGCAGCCGTTTGCCGCAAAGCCTTCCTCGGCGATTCGACCGTCGACGACTCCGACGAGATACTTTCCTATCGGACCGCGGTTTTCCTGTTATTGGGCAGCGGTCTAATAATGGTACTGTGGTTGTCGTTGGCCGGTCTTCCGGTCTGGGTCGGCCTGGCCTTTCTCTTTACCGCAGCAGCGCTCTTTGTCGGATTTACCCGTCTGATTGCCGAAGGCGGCCTTTCGGACGGTTCGGTCCCCGTCGGGCCCGCCGCCATCGTCATCTCCGCCGTGGGTTCCTCGGCTATCGGCGCGCACGGGCTGGTCGTACTCGCGACAACCTATTTCTGGACCGGTGTGCGCAGTTTCGCAATGACCTCGGCCGCCAACAGCCTCAAATTGGGCGAGGGGTTTGGCGGATCCAAACGGCCGCTGTTCTGGGTGATGCTGCTGGCCATGGCCATCGGTCTGGTCTCATCGATGTGGGTGGTCATGGAACTGAGCTATTCCTACGGGGCACTCAACCTGAAAATTCCCGGGGGCCAGCACGGTTTCTACAATTACGCCGCCGCCCTGATCCGCAGCCCCAGCGAACCGCATATAGCGGGTTGGGTCGATACCGGGATCGGCGCCGCGATCATGCTGCTGCTGATGTTGGCGCGCTGGTATTATCTCTGGTGGCCGCTGCACCCTCTCGGCTATCCCATCGGCCCGACCGTTATCATGGACCACCTTTGGTTCAACATGTTCCTGGCCTGGTTAATCAAGGTAGTCGTCTTACGCTACGGCGGCGTGGCGCTCTATCGCAAGACGCGGCCTTTTTTTATGGGCATGATCGCCGGCCACATCGCGCCCGGCGGCGTTTTTCTCTTTATCGACCACTTTGCCGGCATGGACGGCAATGTGATTTTTTGGGGTTGATCCACTTTTTGGGGTTGATCCACCCAATAGCGCACATGAAACGAAATTTTGGCCGAGCACGTTAATATGCTATATTCCACAAAATCCCCAAATATCCCCGTCCGAGGGAGAAAGATGCGCGCACAAATATTCAAATCTTTCACCCCTGCATTCACCGCGTTCATCGCGGTCGTCTGCTTGGCCACGGCCGCACAGGGTGAAGTCCTGCAGTGGCAATTGGGCGACGGAGGTCTTTCCTGGCGCGACAACGAACTGAACTCCACCGCGATAAGCTTCGACACGCCTGGGGCCATTCAACTGGTCGGCTTCAACCCAAACGACAATATCGTCGGGCAACTGAACTGGTCCGAGGGCTTCCCGCAAGACTTCGTCAGCGAAACGGCCGAAGCCCGGGTATGGGACAACGTGCCCTTCAAACAGAGCAATCTCCCGCTCGTCGACGACGACCCGGCGACCTCCAGTGAGAGCCGCTTCAAGGATTTCGGGGTACTGCAAGCCGGCCGGACCTTCTTCTTTGACCTAGGCACCCGCTTCCCGGTCAGCCGCATCGCGTTCTTCCCGCGTCCCGAGGGCACCGACAGCCGAGGCCGGCCCTACGCCGACGACTTTATCCGCAGTTATAAACTGCAAGTCAACGACGGGGTACGTTTCAACCAGCAAAACCTGCCGATCTACAATCTGCTCACACAAGTCGACTTCACCAACGAAAACACTGCAGACATACGCTTCCCCCTGCAGTTCGTCCGCTATATGCAATTGAACGTGACCTCGGCCAATCCGTTTGAACTTGCCGAGTTCGAGGTCTACGGGGCCGGTTTTCCCCCGGGCGGACGCTATCTCTCCAATATTATCGACCTCGGCGAAGTAGCCAACTTCAGCCGCCTGTTTTGGGCGGTCGAAACCCTGCGCCAGCAAGAGGGCAGCATCGGCCCGGAACCCGACGCCGACGCCCGAGTTTCGATCCGCATGCGCACCGGCCGCGACGATACGCCCGAGGTCTTCTACAAGATCGTCAACGTCTTTACCGGCGACACGCAGGAAGTCTCCGAATCCGACTATGGCCGGCTGAGCCTGAATATCCGCGGCCCGGTTGAAGACGACCAGGACAACTGGAGCGAGTGGTCAGCGCCTTTCGCCGATTCCGGCCAACAGATCGACCTACCGAGCCCGCGCCGTTTTTTTCAGGTCGAGATCAGCCTCGATAGCCGCTCGATTCTCGACGGCATCCGCGTCAACTCGCTCACGGTCGAGCATTCCATCCCGCCCCTGGCCCAGCAATTGATCGGCGAAATCTCCGTACTAGAAGACCCCCGTCCACCAGGCAACAAACCCCAGGTGCCCGCCGGCGCGCCCACTACGTTCGCCTTCGATGTCAGGGCGGATATCAGCGAAGCCGACGTCGGCTTCGACGCCATCGAGATTTTCACCCCGGCCGAACCTCAATTCAAAGAGCTCTTCATCGGCAACCCACCCATCTCCATAGTGCCCGACAGTCTCATCCAGGGTCCCGAGAGCCTGACCCTGTTCTTCCCCTCGCAAAGACAGCCGACGCAATCCCAGGGCAACCTGCGCATCGTCTTTGACGCCCAGGTCTTCGTGCAAGCTACTTTTTTCAACGCCCAGGTCTTCGATACGCAAAGCGACGAGGCCCCGCAAAAAGTATTGCCCGGCGACGCCAACCCCACAGTGATGACCAACAACCTGCGGGTGTTGACCACGGCCGCTTCGGCGCAAAACCTGCTGCCCTTCTTCCAGATCCAACCCGGCATCGTCACCCCCAATGGGGACGGGACCAACGAACAGACCGATATTTCCTATACGCTCGTGCAGTTGCAACAACCCGTACAGATCGACGTCGAAATACTCGACCTAGGCGGTCGCCGGGTGCGCACCTTGTTTTCGGCCATGGCGAGCAGCGGCTCTTTTACCTGGGCATGGGACGGGCGCGACGACGGGGGCCGGACCGTGCCCCCGGGGATCTACTTAGCCAGAGTGGCCATCGACGCCGAGCGCGAGCGCTTCGTCCGCCTCGGCACGGTGGGCGTCGCCTACTAGGACACCTGTTTCCGGGCACCATAGAGACCATCTCTACTCGTCGCCCGACAGATTGGGAGTAGTGCCATGCAGCAACGCGTCCGTTCACAGCGAAATTTCTTGATGGTCGTCGGCCTCGCCGTATTGTTGGTCTTGCCCGTTTGGGTGCTCTACGCCCAGACCAACAGCTCCGCTCTGGCCCTCTACCAGGTAAACCGACAATCCCAGTGGCGAGAGTGGACCTTTCCCGTCGGTACTCTTGAAATCACCGCCGACGGCTCGGTCACCCCAGTGAAATTCAAAGGCACCCACAACGCCGCGCTCAACGCCAAAGATTTCACCCACGCCTTAGTCAGCGGGCAAGAGATTCAGGGCGGCGCGTGGAAAGCCGGCTCCAACTTCGCCGCCGCCGACAATATCATAGACGGAGATCCCGAGACTTTCTGGCAACCCAACGCGGATGCCCCCCTCGACGAGTGGTGGATCGAGATCGACCTGGGACGGGCTACGCTAGTAACCGAGATACGCCTGATCTTCCCCGACCAAGAAGGCGCGCGACCCTTCAGCGAGTTCCGCGTTTTCGGCACGGAAGGCCGCCGGGTGACACGCTCCGACATCTTCTCCTTCCACCTAATCGGCGGCACCACCAAACCCATCAACGAGACGCTAGTCACCTACGATGTGCAGCCGCTGGTACGGGAAGTCAAACGAATCCGTGCACTCGGCGACGAGGAAGAAGCAGCCGTCGTCGCCGAGACATACGATATGTTGCAATACATCCGCATCCTGGTCGACGCCAAAACCCCCGACGCCGCCATAGCCGAAGTCGAAATCTATACGCCAGGCGAGAATATCGCCTTGCAGACGTTGGCGCGCGGCGGCACTATCCAGGAACGCGCGGGCCGGGGTTTCGCCTTCAAAATGGCCGACGGAGACGCCAACACCGACTGGGGAGCGCGCCGCGAACGCGGACAAGACCCGATCGCCTGGGACTGGGATCTCGGCGCCCTATTTTGGGTCGAAAGGGTCGTGATGCGCACCTCGGATTTCTTGCTGCGCACCTTGACCTACGGTTCCAACCTGCCGCAGATCCGCACCCATAGCCTGAGCGTTTCGGCCGGCGAGCGCACGTTGACTGGTGCCGTTGATTTCGACGAGCTCTTTGTCGGCGACACCGCCGCCCTGCTCTCGACTTCCAGCGAATTCCCCGGACAATTGACCTATCTATTCGCCCCCCAGCCGGTCCGCTTCGTCGCCGCCGAATGGGTTGGCGGCGGCGGGGCTTCCAGTTTTCAGTTCCAGAGCGGATTTCTAGTCGAGACGCAGATCTTCCCGGTGGGCCACGTGGCGCAAGTGGAGATGAACTCCGATTTCATCGATTTGGGGCAGATCGCCGGCGACGACCGGGCCAAGGTCATCAAATCGCTAGACTGGCAAGCCGATCTGCCCCCTGGCGCCCGCATCCAGGCACGCACCCGCTCGGGCAATAGATTACAAGAGATTTTTAGATACTTCCGCAAGGACGGCACCGAACTCACCGACGAGCAATACGAACAGATGGCCAAGGCGCTCAGAGGCGAGGTCACATCGACGATCGGCATCGGCGACGATTGGAGCGAGTGGAGCAATTTCTACCAGCGACCCGGCGAGCAATTCCTCTCCCCTAGCCCGCGCCGCTTCGTGCAAATCCAGCTCATCCTCAGTTCGGACCGCCCATCGACAGCACCGACGATGCGCTCGCTCGAGCTCGAATTCACCGACGCCTTCCTAGCCGGCGTCGAGGGCGAAATTTTGCCGCGCACGGCTGAGCCAGGCGTGATGCAGTTATTCTCGTTTCGCATCGTGCCGGTATTGGGCTCCCGCGATCCCGGTTTCAACCGCATCCTGTTACAAACCCCCACCCCCATCGACCCAGCGGATCTCATCCTCAAGATCGCCGGTGCCGACACCGCACCGGCAACGGTACTGGTCACCGGCGATTCGCTCTTGGTGGAGTTGCCGCGCACCGTGCGGCGCGAAGAAGTCGAAGTGGCCTTTAATACCGTACTCAAGAACAACGCGACGGTCTTCAAGGCTTTTGTCGGTCAAACCACCCAGCCGGAAATTTGGCAGCCGGTCGACCCGCTGCAGCGCGCGGCCACAACAGTTTACCTGCCTGGTATCCCCGGCAGCGGCCAATTGATCGCCAACCTCACAGTCCAACCCTTTGTCAGCCCCAATGGCGACGGGATCGGCGATGCGGCACAGATCCGTTTCAATGTCCTGAAAGTAGACGCGCCCCCCGAGGTGCAGATCTACACCCTCGACGGCCGGCTCATCAATACACTCAAAGGCCAGTTGCAAGCCGATCAGTCCCACCTCTATTCCTGGTCCGCCCAGGACCGCGACGGGGCCATTGTTGCGCCCGGCTCCTACCTGTGCCGAATCGGCGTCGACGCGCAAGCCGGCGTGGAGAATTTGCTGCGCGTGATCAGCGTCGTCTACTAGGGCTCACCCTTCGTTTCAACGAGGCCATTGCTCGCACCTCGCAAAAAATGCAACTACAAACCGCTGCCCTACACTATGTTTTCCTGACTGTGCGTATGCTGATTGAAGCGCTGCCCTTCGAACGAGCGAATTAGCGAGGTGTAAACGCGAATCTGCAGCGTGTTGGCGCCCGTACGCAAATGGTCTTTTGCAATGGTGAAGGCATAGGGAGACCAGGGTAAAGGGCGCCAATCACTGTCGTTGACGGAGACTTCGCAGGCTTCCAAGAAGGTGTCTTGAAAATCGAGTGAGGCGAGCACTCGATCCCCGTCAGGCATGGCATCGAGTTCAAAGCGAGTCTCGTATTCTACGATTCCCGCATAAAATGGCAGACCATTATCTTCATAGGTTTCGAAACCACCAGTTGGAGCTCGGGCCGCGATCACGACGGGGTCGCACTGGACGGCGAAATCACCGACGAGGTAGAGCGCGTTTAACAATCCACCGTCCGGACGATCGGTGACGAGATCGATCGATAGAGTATTTGATCCAGGTTTTAAATAGGGCGTGACGTCTATCGCGAGGCTGCCGCGCACATGCGATTGGGTGGGCAAAAAAGCTTCGGGCAGGATCCGCTCCGAATCATTGATCCGCAGAGACCATTCGCCGCTGACCGACCCCGGTTCCATCAGCAACTCGACACGACCATCATAGCCATTTTCGATCGTCGTTTCATAGCGCACGCGAAGTTCGCACATATCCATATCGGGCATGGTGCCAAATCTCATGTTGATATCCGGCGCAATGCGAAAATTCCCATGCGCGATTTGGTTGACGATCGGAACGGCCGGTACGGTTGCGGTCTGCAGGATTAGTCCCTTTTCGTCGAGTAGCGACATAGACCAGTCGTACAGGCGGACTGCGTTACCACTTTTTATCTCAACGTTGACCTCGCCCCGCACGGGGATTACGATCTGCGGCAAGACACGTGTCACCAGCGCGTTCTCAGTTGCTTCTAGTAGAATGGAATCAAAGGGCCCGAGCGCACATTCATCGCCGCACAGGCGGAGAGGTGAAAGGTCGTCGATGGGGATTTCATTGAGCGTCTGATCGAAGGCGAGACAGAGCGCTTCCCTGCCCGAATTAATCAGAAAATACAGGGTGCGGGCGCCATCGGTACGGGTGACCAGTTGCAGTTTTTTTAGGTCGCCGACTACAGCTTGAATACGCAAGTTTGGCCGAACGCGTTCGAGGATCCGCGAGAGTATGTTATCGGCGACATCTTCGTTTTGCACCCGCAACACAAGACCGCCTTTTCTCTCGAATTCGGAGAGCCATTGGTGCAAAGGCTCCTCTACGAAGCGACCCGGAGGGCAGATGACAACTTTGGCCGCGATGTCTTTGACGTGGACCGCGCCTTTTTCGATGCGACCCGATTCGAGGATATCTGTATCGACAATGAGGAAATCGAATTGGTTTTCCAAGAGCAGGTTGCGGACGCGGCCGTCCGTTGCCATATCTTCGCGCGTAGGTAAAACCGTGGCGTGATCTACAAGGAGGATCTCGGCGGGGATGTACGTGCTCGCAAAATGCCCGTATAGCGCGGCGATGCGAGCCGAAAGGTGGTGCCATAGCGACCAATAGGGCATCTGGAAGAAGAAGGTCGGCGGCGCGTCATGTTTTTTGAGGGCGTGCGTCGAGTAGAAAAAACCGTGCGGCACGAGGTAGCGAATATCCATCAGGATCAGCATCTCGGCGATGAGCTTGGCGTCTTGCATGGTGCCGCTCCAGCCGAGGCTGTGATAACATTCGTCGAGCGCGCCTTCTTTGTCGTAGAAATAGGCGGCGGATGCCGTGGCTTTGGCACTGCGGCGGATATCGCCGACGAGGATGTCCAATTCTTCGGCGCCGGCCTTAGTATGCCCCGGGTCGCATCCGGGAATATGCATGTGTTTGAGTTGCGACAAACGCATGCTGTGTTTTTCACCGGAATAACCGATGCCGTGTTTCTCGCACCAATTTTGCATGGGCTTGTCATAGGCGTCGAGAAACATCAGGTACAATAGGCTATTCAAATCGGCGGCGACCCGGGTGTGTTGCGGATGCGTATCGTCCTGCAAAGCAGGCAAGAGAGGAATGAGGTCGTAGGCGAATTTTTCACGGAAGGCGTCGGGCACCAGAGTAGACCAGCTCGGCTGCGTTTCATCGACAAAGATCGAGCGAATGCTCGTGCCGAATTTTTCGCCGAAGCGGGCATAGTAGCGCTCGTGCGTGAGGTCGATATAGTGCTGAACGGCGTCGGGATTGAGCACGTCGGTGTAATAGCCCCAATATTTGTGCGTGGTGACATGAACTTGGGCACTAACAAACAGGCGATGCGGCCCGTCGAGCTTCGTTTCGAGCACGGGGGTGGGATTACTGGCGAAGTTGCGTTTCTGATTGTATTGCGTCAGGCCCGCGACATTATAGGATTGGTCGACGAGGACCATGCCGACACTGGATCGCAAGTCCAATCCCCGGTCCCAGCAAATGGCGCCATCCTTGAGCGGATAGGCCATGCAGCACAGGATGTGGCCCCGAGTCAGGGTTTGCCGGATCGGACCGCTGGATAGATCATAACTGCGCTGGGTGAGCGACGTCGCGTGGAAATGCGGATTGCCTTCGGTCACTTCGCCGCCGGCGACCCCGCTGGGATAGGGGTATTCGTCGTAGAGGTGAACCAATAGACCGTGTTGTTCGGCCGCGTCTATGGCGACCTCGACCATGGCGAAAAAAGCTTCGGAGAGGTAGGGCTGCTGGAGACCTTGGCGGGGGTGAATAAAAAAACCGCGAATGCCCTGCGCGGCCATTTGCGCGATTTGCCAACGGATCTCGTCTTCGCTGAGGCGGTCGTTCCAAAACCAGAAGGGATAAAAACCGGGGGGATTACGCATAGAGGGCCTTTCCGGTGCAATACGCAGGAAATCGAATGGAATACGAACATGGTATAAGCTGTTTAATAAGGCCGAATTCACCGGCCTTGACCAGAAGTTTCCGTTGTGCCCCACCCCAGTAGACGCCTTGCAACGAACGGGCAATCACCGAGGATGGAGACGCGACATGCGGACTAACAACCTTTTGTGCTTGCGATTGCTGATCCTGTTTTTTATTGCGACCATCGGCAAAACCACGAACTTCGTGGATGATACCGCTCCGCTCGATCGGGAAAATACCTGGTAAGTAAGACCCATTATCGCGGGACAAGAACAGCAGATGGAGGCCACGCTGTCGGCCGATGCCCTGCCGCGACCAATATATCTCGATCAAACTGCGCGACGACCTGCCCGAGGGCGACATCCACAAGATCGGCATCGGCGACGGCGACGGCGAACGGCGTGTCTACACCACGGTCATACCGGCTGCCGACCGCCGCGTCTGTCTTATGCAAGACCCCCTCTAGCGGATCGACGTCGCCTTAAAATTCATGGGCGATGATCAAATACCGATGACCAGCTATTATCTCGGCAGCGACTGATCGCACAACTTGCCCGCGAGGAAATCGACCATGCGCCCCTACTCCGTCCTGGTCTCCGGCTGCATCCTGATATGCACCCTGAGTTCGGCAGAACAAAATGCATCGCTTAAGAAAGCAACGACAATGACAGCGAAAAAATCAAATTCAATAGCCCCATCCCCCATCGCGCTCAAATGGCTCGATAGGACCGCCCCGGTCAGCGCCAGTGGCATCAGCTGGGGCATTCCCTGGCCGAGGGGACAGGTGGCAAAAGAGACCTCTTTCGCACTCTCTGATCCGGCCGGCCAGTCACTGCCGGTGCAAAGCTGGCCACTGGCCTACTGGCCGGATGGTTCGTTGAAATGGACCGGCCACGCATTTAGCGCAGAATCCGAGATCAGCGGAAACTTGCAATTGTCCACGGGCACCGGACCGGCGCCCACCACTCCGATCAGTGTCGAGGAAACGGAAGAATTCATCGAGATCGATACCGGCCCGCTGCAATGCCGCATCGCAAAACAAGGCGCCTTCTTTATCGATACCATTCGCATAGGTGACCGCGTCGTGGCACAAGATGGCAAACTGATCGCCATCCTCGAAGATCGATCGGCGTATGATGATCAGGGCATTATTAGAGAAGAAATCTTCGTTAGCCGTATCCAGAGCGTCGCGGTCGAGCAATCGGGTCCGGTGCGCGCCGTGGTCAAGATCGAAGGCATGCATCAATCGGAAAGCTCCGAACGATCCTGGCTACCCTTTACCCTGCGCCTCTACCTATACGCCGACCTCGAGTCCGTGCGCCTAGTGCATACTTTCATTTACGACGGCGAGGCCGAGCAAGATTTCATCAAGGGACTCGGCCTGTCGTTTGCTGTGCCCCTGCGCGAGGAATTTCACAATCGGCACATAAGTTTCGCCGGCGAAGACGAAGGGGCATGGCACGAGCCCGTGCGCCCACTCACGGGCAGGCGGTCTTTTTCCTCCGACGAACACCCCGATATGTTCGCCGATCAACTGGCGGGCAAAAGATTACCGGGATTGCAACAAATGCACAGACGGCAACGGCGATTGGCCGAAGATTTACCGGTCTGGGACGGATTCAAATTGGTGCAAAACGCTCCTGATTATTTTAGCGTCGAGAAACGGACCGGGACACACAGTGCCTGGATCGCCGCCGGGCATGGTCGACGATCACAAGGATTGGCTTATATCGGAGACGCTTCGGGAGGCCTGGCTGTGGCCATGCGCAATTTCTGGCAATTGCATCCCACCGCACTCGAAGTCTCAGGCGCCTCGACAGAGACGGCCGAATTGAAAATCTGGCTATGGTCCCCTGAAGCGTCGCCGATGGACACGCGGCACTACGATATCAAGGCCCACGGCCTGAGCGCCACCTATGAGGACGTACAAGAAGGATTCAGCACGCCGCACGGCATCGCTCGCACCACCGAGTTGACGCTCTGGGGCTTTGCAACGGTTCCATCGCAGACCGACCTGGTGCATAAGGCACAAGTCAGTCAACAGCATCCGCTCCTGGTTTGCGACCCGGCGTATTATCATTCGATTCCGGTCTTCGGCACCTGGAGTATACCGGACCGATCGACGCCCGCAAAAAGATGGATCGAAAACGAGCTAGACGAACGGCTATCCTTTTACCAACTCGAAATCGAACAGCGGCACTGGTATGGCTTCTGGGATTTCGGCGACATCATGCACACCTATGATTCCGATCGCCACACCTGGCGCTACGACATCGGCGGCTTTGCCTGGCACAACTCCGAACTGGCCCCCGACATATGGCTGTGGTACAGCTTTTTGCGCAGCGGGCGCGCCGATATATTCCGCATGGCCGAAGCCATGACCCGGCACACCGGCGAAGTCGACGTCTACCACCTTGGCCGTTTCGCCGGATTGGGCTCGCGCCACAATGTCCGCCACTGGGGCTGCGGTTCCAAAGAGGCACGAATCAGCCAAGCCACTCTGCGCCGCTTCTACTACTACTTGAGCACCGACGAACGCACCGGCGATTTGATGCGCGAAGTCGCGGACGCGGATCTCACCCTACTAGAACTCGACCCCATGCGGCTAGCCATGCCGCTAAGCGAGCACCCGAGCCAACAGCCCGCCCGCGCGCGGATCGGCCCCGATTGGCTGGCCTTTGCCGGCAACTGGATGACCGAATGGGAGCGCACTGGAGATACCCGTTACCGCGACAAAATCGTGCGTGGAATGGACAGTATCGCCAAAATGCCGCACGGGCTATTCTCGGGACCCGGCGTACTCGGATACGATCCTCAGAGCAATATGCTCTACAACGAAGGAGCCCCGAATTCCAAGCATACTTCCCACTTGGTGATGATCATGGGAGGAGCCGAGGTGGGCCTAGAACTTATAGAACTGATCGACCACACGGGTTGGAACGAGGCCTGGATGCAGTATTGCGAATTCTATGCGATGCCTGCGGATGACCCGGCCCGCAATGAGAGCAACCGCGACATCGGCGATGGTAATTTTGCCGGATGGCATGCCCGACTGACAGCTTATGCTGCCGCGGTCAAACACGATACGCTACTAGCGCAAAGAGCCTGGCAGGATCTGCTGGACAGCCGCAAGGGAGAAAGAGGCTGGACTTTTGCGCCCAAACGCGTTGAAGGATCGGAAGTCTTAAATCCCATTGAAGAAATTCCTCGACTTGAAACCAATGGGGTCGTGCAATGGTGCCTCAATGCCATCGAATTGCTGGAACTAATCGGTGATAGCATGCCTGAGCACAACCCGCTATGGGATGAATTTCCTGGAGAAGCTCAGTAAATGGAATTCGCACCCATCGCCAACAGCGGCTCGACCGAGCTTACCAACCATCCTGTCAACGCCCCACCGAAAGACACCCCCCACCAACTCCCTATCAACATCAGCTCTCCTACTTGTACTCTTACTAACTTTTCTCTTTCTGCGTCACCACCCCACTACCCCGGCACAGTTAACCATCCCTACCCTGGCATTAGGCACAAGGACCATAGTTCACAACATCGCTGCTCTATGTTGATGCCTCTCAGAACATCCGATACATTGCATAGAGAGTAGATAAAGGCTTGAAGTATACCCTGGCCCTATAGCACTATCGCCCCCAATAGATAGGCGGTAATTCGCTTTACCTCTCGCTATCCCAATATCTTCACCTTTGCCTAAAATCTAGATCATTCAAACGGAAAGGACGCTGGCTTAGATAGGCCAACTTCTCAATAGATCATCCTCATAGTGCTAAGTCTGCACTAAGTCTGCACTAAGTCAACAGGCGGCTTGATCATCTCTGCAAAACTAACGGAGATCATCCTTGTGAAAATATTCATTGACCCCATCCTTAAACACTACGGCTACGCCTGACTATGCGATCCTCGCGTAATGGCAAAAATTAGAAAAAGACATAAGGCAAGGCATTCGCCATCGACAGAAGGCGATCAAGCGCCCAAGGGCACTGCCTTAAAGAATAAAAGAGCTAAGGTGAATTTTTATAGAATGAATCCCGGGCTGTTACGCCGAAGGTCGCAGGTGCGGAGCGAGTCCCGTCGTCCCCGCCAATTAAAAAAGCTCCAAAACTCAGTTGACTGCCTCGGAGCTTTTCCTGTCGTGCCTAGATCCGTCGCTAAAAGACGATATCCTGATCGACTGCTGCTCGGAGTGGATTCTTCGCGGTCGGTTATCGGAATCGACCAGCAGGAGGTCGCGTCCGAGGAGGTGCCGACCCCGAAACTAGGGTGATTGACTTTCTTTAACAGTTAATAATCGTCAAGCATCCTAGCGTCAACGGTGGGCATAGTTTCAAGTTTCCAGATATCGACGGGTACGTCGTTCTGCTGCGGTTCACCGGGCGTGCTGCGGCCGTCGGCCACACCGCGTTTTAGCAGCGCGAGCAGCTCTTTGACCTTGTTGGGGTGTTCGACATGTAGGTTATGTTTCTCGCCGGGATCGGCCTGCATATCGTAAAGCTGAACGAGCGGCAGGCCTTCATCGGCAGCCTCAGCGTCATTTTTAGTCCAGCCGCCTGAACCCGGGCAAAGTACCAGTTTCCAGCGATCGGCACGAATGGCAAACTTTCCCGTAATGGAGTGATGTACGACACTGTTGCGTTGCGTCGCGCCGGCGTTGCAGAACAAAGGCAACATGCTGACGCTGTCCTCGCCGGCACTGTCCGGCAACGTGTCGCCGACGATCTCGGCACAGGTGGCCATCAGATCAGAGAGGCAGACCAGCTCGCCGCACTGGCTCCCAGATCCAATCACGCCCGGCCAGCGGGCAATGCATGGGATGCGATGGCCGCCGTCCCAGGCGTCGGACTTGTAGCCGCGGTAAGGACCGCTAGGAAAATGCCCCTGCGCCTCTAGCGCATCCGCGCCAATATAATGGGCGCAGCCGTTGTCGCTGGCAAAGACCACCAGAGTATTATCAGCGACGCCATGTCGCTCCAACGCCGTGAGCACACGTCCGAATACATCATCGGTCTCCATCATCAGGTCGGCGTAGAGATTGTTCAGACCACTCTTGCCAATCCAGGGTTTGTTGACCGATAGCGGCGTATGCGGCGAGGTCATGGGCAAGTAGAGGAAGAACGGCTCATCGGCCGCGGCCCGTTCCCCGATATAGCTATCAGCCTTCTGCGCCCAAGTCGGCAACAACTGTTCAAAATGCCAGTAGGGCATAGCCGGCCCGGAGAAGCTGGCCAGGTTGTCACCGACTAGGCGGGAGGGCAGTAATTCCGAAGGGATACCGACGGTACGGTCATTTTCGATAAAGCAGTACGGCGGCCAGTTAGGCACGTCGACACCGAAGTAATAGTCAAACCCGCGGGTGGTGGGACCGCCGGTAGTCGGTTTCGAGAAGGCTTCCTGCCAGTGCGCCCGCTGTTGTGGGCTTGCTTGCCGATCGGTATCGGCATCCTGTGTCGTATCCCGATGACGTTGAAAACCACCCGGGTGAAAATTCTCCTGATCGGCCGCAAAGTCCCAACCCTGTCCCAAGTGCCACTTGCCGATGCAACCCGTATGATAGCCGTGTTGCTTGAGCAACGCCGGAACGGTCAGCCGATCTTCCGCAATCAACGGATCACCGTATTTGCCGACGATGCCCTGCTGGAGCCTGGAGCGCCAATTGTAGCGACCGGTCAACACGCTGTAGCGCGACGGCGAACAGACGGCCGAACTCGAATGCGCATCGGTAAAGACCATCCCCTCCTGAGCCAAACAGTCGATGTTCGGGGTCTGGATCTTCCCATCTGGATTCAGGCACGAGGCATCGCCATAGCCCATATCGTCGACGAAGAAATAGATGATATTTGGTTTTGTCGATCGGATTGTCATTTGTCCATAGTATAGTTGTGAGGGGCAAAATCCCCTAAGCCGGATCAACCGATTCGGGCAAGGGCACGGGCTTTGCATCTTCTAACCGGATGCTCCAATCGGCTAGTTTCAACTGTAGATCGGCAACGATAGCCCGGTGATCGGCATCGTCAATGACATTATAGAGTTCCCATGGATCGTTTACCAGATCATACAGTTCATCTTTATCCCCCATAGGGTCGTGCACATATTTCCACTCGGGCGTGCGCACCATTTTGCGACGACCTTCTGCTTCGCGTGCCTGCAGTGACGCGAAGACGGCTTTGCGGCCCCAGGGTTTCTCGATCTGTTGCAAATCCGCCATAGTAAAGGCCGGTCCACCCGCACCATATTCTGAGAAAGCGCAATCCCTCGGTTCGGCATCCGTTGCATGAGGCAATCCTTCGCCGTGCATAGACCGCGGCACTTCAATTCCCTGCAATTGGAGAACGGTCGGCACAATATCGATCAAATTAACACAACTTTCATCCACCACCCCTGCGGCAATATGTCCCGGCCACGAGGCTATTAGCGGCACCCGGGTCAAACAATCGTAAAATGCCCCGCCCTTGGCAATTTGCCCATGCTCACCGGAAAAATCGCCGTGGTCTGCGCAGAAAATAACGATGGTATTTTCACGCAAATTCAACCGGTCTAGAGCATCCAGAATCTGCCCTACGCCGTCATCTAGAAAGCGCACCATCCCGTGATACACACCCACACAAGCTTGCACATCTTCAATGGGGTCGTCCTCTACGCCGATCATTGCGTGCAGCACCTTGTTGCGTTCGGCCGCCGTGCCATCGCTAAACTCATCTTCGCGCCAGGGCGGCATATCGACATCTTCCGGGGCAATCGCATATTTCTCGGGACATTCATAGGGCGTGTGCGGATCCGGGATCGAGACCCACAGTGCAAAAGGGTCGTTGCCAAATTCTTCTAAAAACTGCACCGTTTGCCCAGCTACGAGCCCAGTCGAATAATCTTGCAATGTAAAATCACTGGTCCCATAAGCAAACTGCGGCGTATCATGCGGCAGATTCTTTCGCACAGTATGCGCCTGGTTAATCGACTCAATAGGCCGAAACCAGTCCATGCCTTTAGTCGTCGCATCGCCGGGCAATCCGCCATGTGAAATTTCGCACCAAACATCGAACAGATCTAGATCGCTCTGTTGTTCAAAGCAGTGGTTCTTGCCAATCAACCCGCATTTGTATCCGGCTTCCTTCCACAGCTTGAAGGCATGAGTCGCATCACCTGGCATCAACGTCTGATTGCGCCGTCCCCCGTGCGAATGCGGAAATTGCGATGTCCAAAATGAAATCCGACAGGGCGCGCATAATGGATGCGGTGTCACCGCATGTTTGTAAAGAACACCTTCATTCGCCATGCGTTCCAAAGATGGCGTCTGGCAAAACGTGCTGCCATACAGATGGCTGGCCGTGGCCTTCATCTGGTCCGACATAATGACAATTACGTTTGGGCGATCCATATCGCGAGTTCCTATTCGTGAGATATTGCGCTGTGTTTACGACACCTGAATGTTCGCATTAGCAATGTCCAGCAAGATCCAACCTGTTGATTGAAAAGGTCACTTCACTTTGGCGCCTCAACCAGTTGCAGAAAATACTCACCGCGACCGTTCCCCTCGCCGGCCATATGGGCATAGCGCTGAGCGTCCTGCAAACGTCCTGCCCGGAGTAATTCGGCGGCCAGAGCATGAAAGAGACTCATGGCGTACTTACGGCGAAAATCGCTGTCGAGAAAGGCGCGTTCCAAATGGACCAACGCCGGACCGTGTTCCCCGAGTAGGTGGTGCAGATGCCCTTTGGTAAAATCGATGAAGGGCGGTTCGATGGCCGGATCTTGTGCGAGAAAACCCGCCCGTTCCAACGTCGATTGCATGGCCTCCCGCTGGACATCTGTAAAAGGCCGCCCCTGCATCTTAATAGACCAGGCCCACTGCACCGTCGCCCATAAATCCCCCCGCCGCGTAAAAGGGGTTTCGAGACGGGCGGCATGGTAATATTGCTGCGCCCGACCGAAATCGCGCTGCTCGAAAAGTTGATCCGCTACAGTCAACGCCAAGGATATCTGCTTGTCCTGTTGCGACCATGCCTTGATACCGCTTTGCTCGGCGGGCACCAGACGCTGCCATTCCATGGCGGTCAATTGCTGTAGGTAACGCGCGTTATGGGCATTGTAGAGGTCCATCGGCTTTTCTCGCAACATATCCGCCATCTTCCGGTGTAATATCACCCGCTCCGCCGGCACATCACCCAATTGACGGCGGTACTCGTCATCCTTGCGCAGCAGAGTAAGGTCTAACTGCGGTCGCGTATTGGATGCCAATTCGCCGAGGCTACCGAGAATCACCCGCGCCAGCAGGGCCTGACCGGGAACCGAAAAATGCACATGATCCACCGCCCACTGCCAGCCCACTCCCTGTGGCGGGGCCGCCGCCGCAAAGGCAGCCTCTACATCCGCCAAAATCGCCCCCGATTCCCGCGCCTGGCTACGTATAATCTCGCTATGGGCCGTCGGCGCTCTCCAGGGCATAGTATCCAGGTCGCGGGCTTTGCGAAACGCCACATGGGCCTCATCCTGCCGATCCAAACGCGCTAACGCACGGCCGCGCAAATACCACAGCCAGGCGTGCTCAGCAGACAGGGCCGCCGCCTGATCCAATAGCACCAGTGCTTCCTCCGCCACTTCTACCGCAACATAATCCCCCGTCAGACGTACGGCCGCACCTTCCATGCGTTCAGACCACTGTCGGCCTGGTGCCCCCCCCAATGCCACCGCAGAAGACCCAACGGGAGCAAAACCCGCATCATTAGCCGCCAAAGTGCACAGTATCAGCGGTACGCCGACGCTTTGGCACGTCTTTGCGATCTGACGCACATTTTCCCGCAAATGTACCTCAGCCGCCCGGCGGCGGGCGCTATCGACAGGCACTTCTCCGCGTTGCGCCATCAGTTTCAACAAATCCGTCGAAGAGCCGCTCCCGTCGAAATAATCCGCCGCTCCCTGCACCAACTGCGCCAGGTGCAATTGGCGCAAGGCATAATCGAGCCGATTGTATCTCGGCGTTTCATAATCCCCCACGCCATAAATACCGTAAAATTCATTGTGCCCAGTGTAGACCACCACCAGATCCGGTTCCAACACCAAAGCGTCAGCGACGACCTGTGCCACGGCGAAACTGGCGATGGAGGTTATGCCCAGATTGAATACTTCCACCGTCCTCTCGGGCAAGGCGTCTTGTAACATCGCTTCGAGAAAAGATGCGGCGGCCAGACGACGGGGATGCGGAAATCCCTGCACGGTGGAAGCGCCGACAAAAACGACACGATAGAGATTAGCAGGAGCAGGTTTGATAAAAGAACGCTCCGCCATCTGGCCGGCGGCGGCCAGTCGGCCCTGTTGCCCGAAGAAGAAGCGCTGCGAATAAAAGCGATTGACCGCGTGCAGCACCTTGCCTCCCTGCTCGGCCCGCGCGACGACTAACGGAGCCGGCCCTAACCCCGGCACGAACCGCAGCAGGCCCTCAACCCCGATCACTAGTCCCAAACCGGCCAGCGCGGTCAACAAACGAAGTATCCAGACCCTATTTGACTGTGGTTGCGCCAAGTGAATTGCCTCCGGACACGGCTCGGTGTGGGATCAATGGTTTATCTCGTCGTGTAGGGCATGCAAGCGCGGTTCGAAGGGAAAGTCCGACAGTGCGCGATGATACGCCGCGTCCGCCTCAGCATATTGTCGTTGTTGAATATAAAGCCGAATCAGTTCGACATAGAGATCCGGCCGCGGTGGAGCCGCCACCAATGCGCGTTCGAGCGTGCGCACGGCCTGTGGCAACTCGCCAAGCCCGACATAAGTGCCCGCCAGGTTGCTCCACACATCCGCGCGCTCGGAATTGTGTTCCAACACGCGTCGAAAAATCAACTGCGCACCGCGCAAATCGCCGCGCATCGCCTGCAATGAACCAGCGTTGAACCAGGCCTGCCAATAGTGCGGATCTTGTTGCACGGCCTGTTTGAATTTTAGCAGTGCCATTTGGTAACGGCCATTGCGCAAGTAGACATTGCCCAGATCGTTTTGCGTGGCGGCTGTGCCGCGCATGTCCATCGGGGGCAGATTGAAATTTGCCGCCAGCAAAAGCGCGGCGAAAACAGCGAGCGGCCAGAATATTTTCTGCCGCCAGTATCCATATAAGCAATGTCCACCATAGGTAGCAAAAAGCAATAACAGCGGCACGACCGGCACCCGATAGCGCGACGCCACAAAAAAGACGAGCACCGCGAAACTATAGCCGAGCACAAAAACAAATGGCAAGGTCAGCCCTTGCCGACGGATGTGGACCAGCAGACCGATCAGCGCCAGCGGACCGACCAGGCCAAAGGGAAAAGCCAGCCCCCACTTCCACAAGCTGAGCGCGAGAACGGACGAATACTTGCGCCAGTAGTAGATCTCCTGGTTGCGCCCTATTTCGTCGCCACTGCAGAACTGGATTGTTTTTTGTGCCAGGAGACCAATATAGGCCACAGGTTCATCGCGGATAAACGCGAAAGCCCGGTCGTAAAAATAACTGGATTTTGCAGATGGGCGAGTGATGCCTTGCCGCAGCGGCTCGGCAACCAGTTCCTCCCACTCCCACCCGGGGCGGATGGCGAGCGTTTGTTCGCTGTCGGCATTGTTGCCAATAAAGAAATTCACGCCGCCATTATACGAGATCAGCACCGCGTCTTCGCCGACGATGTCATTGTATAATGTCACCGGCACAATCGGCAACGCCACCCCGACCAAGAAGATGCCGATCCAGACGCGGCCGCGATCAGCCAGCCCCCAATAGCGATAAGCCAGCCAGCCGGCAGCCAGGGGCACCAGCGCCAACATCGTGGCCACGGCGAGGGCAGCGGTCCCCCAGACCATGCCCGCCGCCAAAAACAACCGCTTCAACGGATGCTCGACCGCATACAACAACAGCAGCAGGCCCAACAAGCCGAGAAAGGTCGCCAAGCCAGTGGGCAGCAAGCGGGCATCGAAATAGATCAGAGGGCCATAGGCCGCCGCAGCGAAAGCGGCTATCGCACCGATGCCCGGAGCAAATAGCCGCCGCCCAATCCGATAGACCAGCAGACAGGATAATGCGCCCATCACCGCCTGCAAAAAACGCACGGCGTAAAAGAAGGAATCCGCAAAGACCAGCTTGACCAACGCCAAAACATAGGGATACAGCGGCGGCTGCCAAAAAGGCCCTTGGCCCCAGCCCAACCATTGGCCCGCGGCCAAATGGGTCGCGTACTCGACATAGGTGGCCGCGTCGACCGCCGGATCGGCAAAGAGCGGGCTGGCCGACATCTGCCACACGTGCAATAACCGCAGCACCAGCGCCAAGAGCACGATGCCAGCCGCCACCCATCCGGGGTGATCCGATAAACGCATAGCCACCTATTGTAGTAGAATCAATTTGCCGAACTTGACGCCGCTAGCCGTTTGCAGGCGATAGAAATACACCCCGCTGGCCAGCTCCTGCCGCGCGCGCGGATCCCAGCGCACCTCGTGCCGTCCCGCCGGATGCCAGCCCTCGGCCAGCACCGCCACCCGCTGCCCCAGCAGATCGTAGAGCGATAATCCTACCGCACCGGCGCGCGCCAGCGCAAAGGGAATCACCACTTCGCCATTGAAGGGATTGGGATAGCTCTGACCCAGTGTAAATTGTGCCGGCGCGTTGCCGCGCTCTTCTAACACCGCCGTCTCACCCGGCCGCTGAACATGACTCACCAGCCGCAGATCGTCGAGCAGGAATTCGCCCTCCAGCCGTCCCAGAAAGCGAATCGAACCGATTGGCTCGCCCTCCAGCCCAAACGCCTCCAGCGGGATTTCGACGACCTGCCAGCTGCCAGCCGTCGGATCGAGCAATCCGTCCGCGACCAGATCGACCGCGCTGTTCCGCTCCAGGAGGCGCTCTTGTGCCAATGGGAGTTGGCGGCCCCCCGGTAGTAATACGGCACTGAGCGGTCCCTGCACGCCTTCGAGTTGGGCGGGGTCGATCTGCACGGCGAAACGCAGCGCCCGGTATTCGTCGGCCGCCACGGGCTCCGGCGCATTAAAGGTCAGACGCCACCCTGAACCGGCGACGTTGTCGATGCGGATCGGCAACGCCCCGTCATCGCCAACCGGTTGCAGGGCTACCCCACCGCGTTCGCTCACCCTCCAGTCGTCGGCGACGACCAGGTCCTCGCCGCGCACGACGTGGATTGCGTGGCTGAAGCGCAGCACATCCAGTCCCGCCTCGGTCTGCTGCTCGAGCAGGATGCGGATCGACCGCGTACCGACCTGGGGACCGGTGGGCAAGGTCAGATCGAGCGTGAAGGTGCCATCGCCCTCATCGCGCAAGGGATGGCGCTCGGCCCCCCCCAAGGCGCTGAGATCCGCGGTGGCTACCACCGGACCGCCCCGCGGATCGAGCTCGGCGACGCGGACGGTGGCCAGCAGGTTTACGCGCCCGTCCGTAAAGGCGTTGTCGGGGATGCGCGATTCCCAGGTGCCCCTGAGCGAACTCGGGGCGATTTTGACGATGAGGTGGTTGGTCCAGTCGCTGCTGATATAGATATGCCCCCGCCCGTCCTCGGCGATTCCGGTCGGCTCGCCCCAGGCGCTGCCCCCGTCAAATTCATCCGGCTGGAAGCCGGTGACGAAATCGGCGACGCGGGGGTTGGACCCGTCGGGCTCCGAGAACAGGGCCATGACCTTGTGCCCGCCCACCGGCGCCAAACGGCCGGCGCGCAGTGCGACCAAGGCGGCGTTTTTGAAACGCGGGCCCAAAGCCTCGCCGGTGTAGAAGTGGATGGCCATCGGCGCGGTATGCGCCGGCAGCAACCCCACCGGCGGAATCATCCTCGCCACATCGGCTGAATCCTGCGCCGTCCGGGGCAGCTGGCCCACACTAGAAGGGCAGAAAGAACATGCGCGTTCGGTGCGCTCGCCTTGGTAGAAGGTCTCGTAGTCGACCCAGACGCCGTAGCCATAAGCGACCGGCCAGCCGTGGAAGCCACCGTCCCGGACGACGTGGACGCTTTCGGGCGGCAACATCGAGCCCATCTGGTCGAGACCGTTATCTGTCGCCCATAGTTCGTTGGTCTCGGGGTGGATGGCCAGCCCAATCGCGTTGCGCAGACCACGGGCGAAGACGCGGCGCCCCGTGCCATCGGCGTTGAATTCTAGAATCGCTGCGCGCTCGGGATTTTCCTCACGGCAGAGGTCGCAACTCGAGCCGACCGAGACGTAGAGCTTGTCGTTGATCTCGTCAAACTGGATGGTTCTGGTGCGGTGGTGATCGCCAAAGGGTATCTCGGCCACTATCGGCAACTCGGTCTCGAATACTCCGTCGCCGTCCGCGTCGCGGAAACGCCGGACCGCGTGCTGGTCACCGACATAGAGGTCGCCTTTGTAGAAGGCGAGGCTGGTCGCCCACCACAGATTATCAACGACAACGATGGAGGTATCGGCCACGCCGTCGCCGTTGTGGTCCGGCAGCGCCAGGATCTGCCCCTGCATCGCCTCCGGCGCCGGGATCACGTTGTCGTTGTGCGGAGGGCTGAACTCCCTGGAATCCCCGACCTTCATATTGGCCACGTGCAACACGCCATCCGGGCTGAAGGCCATAAAGCGCGGCCCCTCCAGACCTGCGGCGAAGATGCGGGCGCCCATGCCCGGCGGGACGTTCAAATTCAGGTCGGCGGGCACTTGATCCCGGTATTTTGGCGGCACGATCACCGCGACCTGCTCCAGTCCCAGGTGCTCGCGCGGCGTCATCTGGATCGTCCCGCGCGGATAGGCCGGCGCGGCGACCGGCTTGGGTCCGGGCACCATGACCATGGTCCCGAATTGCCACAGCCGGATGCGAGCGGTGCGCTCGCCCGCCCACCAGTCCTCGTGGTGAAAGCCGCCAATGTTTTCTTCGTCGAGATCGGCGACCGTGAGATTGAGCCCCATCGGCACCTCGCCCATAGCCGGACTCCAGAACTGGCCGGGTCGTACTTCGAGGCAAGGATCGGCGTTGACCCGCCACTCGATGACATAGC
>Ga0233433_10000132_pt1 | contig 89100 bp, 77 predicted proteins | sample SI_122_August201_5_FD_179868 | JGI IMG/M metagenome (GOLD analysis project Ga0233433, IMG submission 179868) | Seawater microbial communities from Saanich Inlet, British Columbia, Canada - SI_122_August2016_100_MG | ecosystem: Environmental > Aquatic > Marine > Inlet | place: Canada: British...
CTCCATCCAGCGCACCTCGTAGGGCCGCCTCTGGACTGTCACCAGCGGCAGCTCGGTCTGCTCATCAGAAACAAAATCAACAACACGACGGACTTTTACGGTACCGCCATAAAAGTCGATTGGCATTGGATCTATATCGGCGTTGTAACCGAGCACCTGACCATAATCTGCGAGTGCTTCTGGCGTTGCTTTCTTGACGGTAAGCGTCCTGATATCTGGCGAAATACTATTCATTCCTGTGTCTCCTTGTCCGCGGTGTAAAGTTTCGCGGCAGTTCGTACCGCACGCACAATGCTCTGATAACCCGTACACCTGCATAAGTTCCCGGACAGCGCACTACGAATCTCTGCATCCGATGGATCGGGTGTTTCGTTAAGTAATTCCACTGTCGAAAGCAACATACCAGGCGCGCAATAGGCACATTGAAATCCTGATTCTTCGCAGAATGCGGCCTGCACCGGGTGTAACGACTCTTTTTCGCCCAATCCTTCTATGGTTGAAATTTTCTTTCGCTGCACACTGGCCGCCAGCGTGATACACGATTTGACAATGCTGCCATCAACCATGACCGTACAAGCGCCACAATGCCCTGTCATACATCCCATATGAGTACCCGTTAAAAGCAAATTCTCCCTGAGGAAATCAAGCAAAGATGTGGTTGGGTGAATAAACTCTTCACAGGGGGTTTCATTAACCCGACACTGTAACAAAACGGAATCTTCCACAAGTTCTTGCATATCAACTGCCATGATCCTGCTCCTTTAAGATGTTTTTATTTTTTTGATTGCAGCTGCGACTGCCCGTTTCGCAACTACACAAGCCATGGCTTTTCGGTACTCAGCATGTCCACGCTGATCAGAAATAGGATCGGTGATTACCGCCTGACAAACTGCGTCAATCTGCTCATCCAAATCAGTATCAGGATTATCTCTAAGCCGCTCAGATAGCGGGCCTGTGAGATCAACGGGTTGTTCAGCAACGGCACCAACCACCAGATCAACCTGCAGATCTCCATCTGGCTTGCGCAGGACTATGGCTGCTGCGTTAGCTGAGCCGTAACTACCCTCTGTTATTTTAAGTTTTTCATAAGCCCAGCCACTGGCTGGGTCCATAGCCGGAATGACGATTCGTGTCAGCAGCGTCTTGGTGCCCAAGTCATGGTCAGTTTCAACCAAAAGCTCAGTCAGCGGAACCGTTCTTAAGCCCTGATTTCCGGCAACTTCAATTTGGGCACGCAGCGCAATCAGCGCGGGAGCAATGTCATAAAGAGCATGCATTGCAACAATATTTCCGCCAATTGTGCCTCGATTATGAACCTGCCTGCCTCCCCCTATCTGTGCGGCCGCAAAAGACAGCAGTGGCAACGCACTGTTGATAACAGGGTTTATCTGAATCTGCCGATGTACTGTCAATGCGCCAATGGAAATTCCCTGAGCTGTTTCCTCAATACCTTCAAGTTCTGCCAGACCACTGATGTCCATGAATATGGACGGACTGATGCGCCCATAATTCAGATACGGCATCAACTCCTGTCCTCCAGCAATCACCATGGCCCCGGTACCAAGGGCATCAAGTAGCTCGGTCGCCTGATCTAGTTTTCTGGGTCGCGCATATTGCATTCTTAGATTCACGATTCTGTCTCCGTTGAGCCCAATGACGCCGCTTGTATGGCTTTCCACACAATGGGTGCACTGACAGGTAATTCCAGGACCTCTACATTCAAACATTTCAATGCATCATTTACGGCATTGACCACCGCAGCGGCAGAACCACCGACACCAGCCTCTCCAGCTCCCTTAAGCCCCATAAATGTAATCGGATTAGGCGTATCATGGTGGCCAAGCGCAATTGGCGGAACGTCAGCTGCACGGGGCATGGTGTAATCGACCAAATCAGTGGTTAACTGCCTGCCACTCTCATCGACGAGAATTTCTTCACCCAGCATCCCGCCAATTCCAAAAGCAACGGCACCACAGGCTTGGCCTTCTACTAAAATCGGATTAATTGTTTTGCCACAATCATGAACAACTGCGAATTTTTTCAGAGAAACCTTACCGGTTTCAATATCTACTTCGCACACCACAGCATAGGCCGCATTCGAATAACTCGGATAAGGGTTGATTTTCCCTTCCTCATCCGGTGTATGGCTAATCAGCCCGGGTTTGAACGTGCGTGTCGATTCGAGCGGCGGCTCAATACAAGCGGCTATATCATAATTTCTTGTATAAGCCGCATAACAGACTTCAACAAAGCTCATCTGTGAGCCTGCATCAGCAGAGGTTGATATAATACCGCCGGCTATCTCAATGGTCTCCTCGGGAACTTCCATCATTACCGCCGCAAGGGTAATGATCTTCAGCTTAATATCCTGGGCCGCCAACGCTGCGGACCCTCCTCCCACAATCGTGCTGCGGCCACTATAGTTGCCAAAACCATACGGACAGGATTGTGTATCACCCTGCACTACGCGTATTTTTTCAAACTCTACGCCGAGTTCATCTGCAACAATCTGGCCGATACCAGTCCTGTTGCCGCCACCCGGGTCAGTAACACCTGTTAATACGGTAACAAAGCCACTCGGGTCAACTTTGACGGTCGAGGTATCGTATCCAGCCACGAGTGTACCGGGCAGAGCCCCTCCTTCCGGTGTTAGTTCATAGGCAACACCAATACCTGCATAGGTGCCCTCCTCTCGCAGCGCATCCTGCTGGTCACGAAAGCCATCATAATCAATCAGCTGCAGAGTTTTCTCCATAACACCCTGATAATCACCCGAATCATAGATCAATCCGGTGGCACTCTTTTTTGGAAACGCATCTGATTTAATGAAGTTTTTATAACGCAGCTGAACGGGATCCATGTTCAATTCTCGAGCGGCTTTATCGATACCCAATTCAAGGGCCAGCGCCGTCACCTCCTTGCCATAACCCCGGCAAGAACTCCAAGGAGCTTTATTTGTGACCACAATATTGGCCAATACATCTAAATCGGCAACATCGTAGGGTCCAGGCATCGACAAACCAGTCAAAAAAGCCATACCCCAGCCAGGTGTTCCTCCTGGTGCACCCACATTTGCGAGAAAATGATCCCTTATTCCGAGTATTCGACCATCTGCATTAATCGCAAAATCGACTTCATGTTCTTGCTCTCGGCCCCCTGTAAGAAGACATTCCTCGCGATTTTCAATCCATTTAACGGCTTGCTTAGTCAATTTAGCCAGAAGACATATAAGCGCTTCTTCGGGATGACCATGCATCTTCAGGCCAAATGCACCACCACTTGCTGAGGTAACAATTCGCATTTTGTTCTCGGGCATGCGCAAAGCATTGGTTAATACATATCGAAGTGGATGGGGATTTTGCGCTGTTGCGTATAGCGTGATGGCACTTTCACGGTGATCCCATACGGCATTGTAACTGCGGGTCTCTATGGGCTGAACAGACTGCCGGTGGACTTTTAATTTTGTTTTAACGATGTGATCGGCTGCCTCAAAGGCCGCAGCACAATCTCCACCACCGAATGGGACCTGCATGAGCATATTATCAGCCCATTCAGGCACTACTCTTGGAGCATTACTGTCAATTGCGTCAGAAGCATCAAGTACCGCCTGGGTTGGTTCGTACTCAACATTAACCCGCGAAGCTGCATACAGTGCTGTTTTCTTGTCTTTGGCAACCACCACCGCTACAGGCTCCCCAAAGTAACTGACCTGGCCCAAGGCAAGGCAGCGAAGATTTGTCGTTTTACCACCAAAAACAATGGGGTCAACAAAGTGGGGGATGGGATCGAGATGTTCCGCAGCCTGCATACCGTCCATCGCCAATACCACACCCGATACTCTTTCGGCTCCACTCAAATCGACCCGCTTTATTTTTGCTGCCGCATGGGTGCTGCGAACAAAATGGGCATGGAGCTGGTTCGGAAAGATATGGTCCGCTGTGTACGTCGACCGGCCAGAAACAAATGCAGCGTGGTCCAGGGTAGAGGTGCTATTACCTACATATTGTTTCGTCATTTTCTAGCTCCAGTAAGTGCTTATATTCTTAGTCGCTGAGGTAATTTGTTAAGTCTTCGTATACGACGACCTGCTGGTCATGAGAGCCCACTAGACTGGACACCTTAAGCCCATATTGCCGAATGCCTTCATCCAACGATTTGGCAGCATGAAAAGGAAGAATGTCTGCGGGCCGTTTCTTGCCAGACCGCAAATCCCTGGCCAGACCGCTGATATATAAATCTCCGCCATAAAGCAGATCCGGGCCTTCAACAAAAACAAAAACCATATCAGGCACATGCCCCATCGCCAGAGGGTAAATAACCACCGGCAACTGGGCATCCTCAATTCGCAAAGGGGTATCTGCCGCAACACCTACAATGATTGCTTCCGTGGGCTGTCGGTCCAGGGCATCCTTTAAAACTCGTGACTGAGGTCGACTGGTCTGCTCTTTAAAAAAGTCCACCGCGGTGTCGTGCACAACCAGCTCCGCACCAGCAGCGATATAGGGGCGAATGCCAGCGGCATGGTCGTTATGATGATGCGAAACAATCAAGTGGCTGATCGGCTTATCCGGATATTCACTGGCCAATCGGTCAATAATGACCTCCCCTTTCAGGTCATTCTGACCAGGCTCAACAACAATCAAACTATTTTCCTGCTCGATGACCATGGTAAAGACACCGTCCTTCGGCGCCGCATATAGCAACTGAATCTGGGGAGATAGCTCAATAGACTCTATAGTCGGCCTACCTACGCCAGCAAAGCCGAACATCAGCAAGCTCTGACTCAGCTTTCGAGTCCTTTCCGCGACTTCTTCATCGTGTACATAGGCTATATTCTCAGGTGGTGTGAAAAATATTTCATCAAACTCAGGGTTGACCTTGAGTTCAGATCGCGACACCTCGATTCTCGGGGCACCACCATATGACATGAGGACCCGTTGCGGAAAACTCACGCCATCTTTGACCTGCCAGTCCAGGTAGTTAACATCCAGCGATACATCACCATAAACAACGTCCCATTCCAGGGTATGCAGTTTGACTAATTGACCTGACTGCTTATTGATATAGAGCGTAATTGGATAAACCTCATCATCAACGACCAGCACATAATGGGCATCTGGATCTATAGCCGTTTCAGCTCGCCAGTTTTTTAGCCAGTCGGAATCAATTTCGATTTTTTCAACCATGCGCTCGTGGAAGGGCGTTCCACTGGAACGGTCGAGCCAGACCTGGGTCGCAAGTAGTGTCCGCTTGCCGGTCTGACGAACGCGGTCCAACGTAACCGGCATTGCCTCTTCAACATTGAACAACCGACCCTGGACTGTACCACTTGATTGATCACTCGCGAGTATTGACTCACCATCTATCAGCTCCTGAAGAATGAGGTGAGGATTGAGCAGAAATTCAGTCTTAAGCGTTGCTGCCATTCTATCGGCGGGCAAGGCTCTGTCGGCATCCTTAAGCAATCCTAAAAATCCCGCATCGTGCAAATAACCGTTTTCACCAATGATTAATTCGTGACTTTTCCGTTCTGTATAGCCTCCGCCTCGAGCCGGGTTTCTGGTTACGGTATCGAGCCTTAACCTGTCTCCTTTTGTATCGCGTTGAACCGTCATCTCGGCACGAGCCAATCTCATTAAACCATGACCCGGTTCAGGACCCTGGCCCATAATGTAGTAGTCTCGATCACTGCGAAAGGATAACCCGGTAAGCTGCTGCAAGGCGTCTTCACCTCCCATCGCTGCTCGAGCAAAGGTCACGATTTCATGACCCTGCTTGACTACGGGCTGTTCTGGTTCCTGATCTGTACAACTGCTCACGGAGACAGCAATCAGGAGAACATAAAGAACGGATGAGTAGAGTGAATTACTATTTTTATACATTTTCATTACCGATTTGCTGTTTCTCTAAGTTTTGGGTCTGATATTCGCGTTCAAACGAAATAGATTCTTTGGATCATAGGTATTCTTCAGGGCAACCAGACGTTGGTGATTCGACTCATAGTTAGCTGTGATTTCAGCCTGGGTCTCATCCATAATTTCATTGACGTAAAAACTGTCTTCTGTATAGGGCAGGATAGAATCCCAGTAGTCCCGCCCCCATTCGACAAATTCCTCAGAATCTTCAGCACCCGTCCAGCTTGCACCTAATTCCAGATCCCATTTCGTCTGTCGATGCGGCCAGGCCGTGGCATCATTATCAACTTCCGCTATAGCGCCACCAAAGGTCACCAGGCGCATGGTATTGACTCTGCGGGGGTCATGCTGCCAACGTTCAAGGATGTTATCCGTCATGGCTGGGTCATAATCGTTAACATGCCTGCCCTTAATATAATAACTGCGGCCGTGGGCGTTATGAGCATCAATGCGACTCTGTTGCTTAACATAATTAACCGGAACCGTAAATTCCGACACAGGTTTACCCTGGCCCAGTAATGGTCGAGTCATGCGATCAGCCTGATCCATCGGACCCGCATAGGTAAAGCCCATCATGGTCAAGGGTGTTCCGTTCTCTTGAATACTCATCCCCGCCCAGATATGAAAATCATTAGGGACATTTTCAGAGTTTTCAAAAAACCGGTTGAACATGTCCTTTGCTTGGCTTTGCTCATAGAAGCTACTTGACGTCAGAATGTTCGGCCCAAATTCATGCAGACGGTACTCAAGCATGCTGACCACACCGAAATTTCCACCGCCGCCGCGCACACCCCAGAACAAATCCGGATTCTCATCAGCGCTGGCGTGTCGTAATTTGCCATCAGCGGTAACTATATCCACGGAAAGTAGATTATCGATGGTCAAACCGTATTTACGCATCAGAATACCGATCCCACCGCCCAGAGTAAGTCCTGCGACGCCGGTATGCGATACCACTCCAGCCGGGCACACCAGGCCATAGGACTGGCCTTCCCTGTCCAGGTCCTGCAACAGAGCACCGCCTTCCACCTTGGCCGTCCGGGTCTTGGTATCGACGTATACACCTCGCATCTCGGACAGATCGATAACCATGCCTCGATCACAAACCGACTGGCCTGAGATCCCATGCCCGCCTCCACGAACCGCGACTAACAAATCATGGGTTCGTGCAAAATTGACTGCATTGATGATGTCACTGATGTCGATACATTGCGCAATCAATGCAGGTCGACGGTCATCCCACAAACCATTCCAGATCTTTCGTTCCTCATTATAACGAGGGCTACCAGGGACTAATAAAGCTCTCCTGAGACTACTTGCCAGGTCCTCAATTTCTCCTCGTTTCAAGACTTTTTCGACGCCCGTACGGGATAGCACCAGCAGCTCAGCAGGAAACTTTGCCGCCTGACTAGCAGGTATATAGGCTGCTGCTGCCACACCAATTGCTGACTTAACAAAATCACGTCTTTTCATATCTACTTCCCCTATTCACTGAAACCCAAAACTTACCGACGGCCCTTTACCGACCTACCTTGAATCACCTTCAAAGAGTGACCAAACCGAGTAATTCAACCTCAAAAAACTACCATAAAGCCTGTCGCCCTACTAGCATCATCCCTCGAACATCATATATGATGTTCACGCTAATTTATCATTTGCTAAATTAAATATCAAACAAGCCCGGCAGCTACGAACATATGATTCAGCTTCTTTGACCTAATTGAGAAAATCGCTATGACATCAAATAACGCAGTAACCAACGAAAATTCCACTTGGCCTTCTACCGGAATCGCCTGGTATGCCCTGGCCATTTTATTCATCGCTTACACTTTTTCTTTTGCTGATCGATTCATACTCAGCCTGCTGATCGAACCTATCAAACAGGATCTTCAGCTAAGTGATACTAAAATCAGCCTACTACACGGATTTGCTTTCGCTATTTTCTACACTGTAATGGGCATCCCAATCGGACGTCTTGCTGACAAGTACAACAGGCGGAGCATTATCGCCCTGGGAGTCGCGACCTGGAGCCTGATGACGGCAGTTTGCGGCATCACTCGCGGCTACTGGCAACTGTTCGCTGCCAGAGTTGGCGTCGGCGTGGGTGAGGCTGCCTTGTCGCCAGCTGCTTATTCAATGATCGCCGATCTGTTCCCACCACAAAAACTTGGCCGGGCACTGAGTGTCTACACTACTGGAGCCTTCGTTGGAGCCGGACTGGCTTTTATCATCGGTGGTACCGTTATCGCTGCGATAACCAGCACACCGGAAATCACCCTGCCCGTGGTGGGTACCATTCGATCCTGGCAGGCTGCATTTTTCATTGTCGGGCTACCCGGCCTGATCGTTGCCGCGCTCATGTATACGGTACGCGAGCCGGTACGGCATATAAACTCGGCCTCAGGAAGTGACCTGGTTTCGATGACCGAAGTCTTTGCTTACGTTCGAGCCCGATGGCGTGTTTTCGGAACCCATTATCTTGGTTTTTCTCTGCTCGGAGTTGTTTTCAACGGGATTACCGCCTGGACCCCGGCTTTTTTAAGCCGAAGTTTTGATATGTCTGTGGGGCAATCTGGGCCGACCATTGGTGCATTAATATTAGTTTTCGGAACCGCTGGTATTATTGTCGGCGGTTGGCTAACCGACTACCTGGGTCGAAAAGGTTTCGTAGATGGCGCGATGCGCACCGGCCTGGTGGCTGGCATTGGCTGCATACCCTTTGCAGTGCTGGTGCCATTCATGCCAACACTTCAATGGGTTCTTGTGATCTATTGCCCACTTCTATTCTTCGCAAGTTTCGGCTTTGGAGCAGCAGCGGCAGCGCTGCAACAGGTTACCCCGAATCGCATGAGAGGAATGGTATCGGCCTTTTACCTGTTTTTCCTGAATCTGATCGGCATTGGTCTCGGTCCGACCATCATTGCCTTGATCACCGATTACGTCTTTCACGATGATCAAGCCGTGGGATTTTCTCTCGCTATTATGGCTGGTTGTTCAGGCCTGCTTGCAGCCCTGTTCTTATGGAAGGGACTAAAACCCTTCAGAGCTGAAGTCGCTAAACAATAACGACAATTCAGGGTATAAAACGCAGGGGCTCGATAGGCCCCTTACCAAATCGGGTTCCTTCAGCATAGGTGACTTCAAGCCACATGCTACCGGCTTGGGTGCTCGGCCCATCTGCCCATTGCCAGAGGCTCATCGGTGCCTGCTCAACAAAGAAATCCTTACCAATGGTTCTGGTATCGGCACCGGGAACATCTGACCCTATGGCTAGATCTCCAGCCAACACATAGATAAAACGACGGGCCTTTTTATAATACGACTTAGCCTGGCCACCAGAGTAAGACCAGCCTGGCGGCAGATAAACGAGTCTGGCTCTAAACCCGCCGGCAATATCATTACTCAGCAATTTTATTTTAGCGCCTTGCAGGTCTCTTGAATCCTCCCACTCCATGGACTCAGGTAAAGCTGAATTCTGGTAAAGCGGATGAGTCCATTCCTGTATCTGCTTCCAATCATCGCTGTACCATTTGTTGTCTGGATCAAGGCTATAATTTTTACCACCTTCTGCAAATACCAATTGCACAGAAGGAGGTGTTACCTGCTGCTGCAACATGGCATCCGGACGATTGCCATGAATACTAAAGGGTGGCCGGCTCATCCAGGTACCCGCTCGCATCGTGTACTTGGTTCCCATTAACTGCTCGGGACTAACAAAATCATAAATCAGAAAATCACCTTCCAGCACGTAACCCCACTCATGAAAGTCATGATAGTGACGGGTTTTATTAACCGCGTCCCAGCCAGGATTAAACGACACCAGTAGCATCATGCTACCGCCGCCTGAATACAGCAATTTCCCCTGGCTAGTACCATTTAACCCCGCCCAGGAACTATCCCAGTCCATTGCGGCAACATCAATAATTCGTAGTGGTTGAAATTCAGGACTAGTCTTATCGGCATTGACCTCACTTATGCTGACAAGGGCCAGATACAAAACCAGGCAGATTTTGAAAAAAATAGATTTATTCATGTCATTGTATTCCTCAACTGATGGCCTCCAAACGTACCAAAGGCAGACCATGATGGTGCTATAACCGGCCAACCGCTTACATCATGTATGATATTAGTTTATCAAATGATAAACTAATAATCCTGCCATTGTCAGTACCAGCTAAAAGCTGGAACTCACCCGGTTTGATGTCGTCCACGAAAAAGGCATGATCACCATGGCTCTAAATAGAAGAGACTTAATGAAGGTTGCTCTAGCCGAGACTGGAATTATATCAACTCTTAATCCCTTGCTAGCCTCAGCCAACAAAAGCACCAGTAAGCTCATGGATGGAGCCACTGATATCCTCATAATCGGTGCCGGCAATGCTGGCATGCCGGCAGCAATCCAGGCCGCTGATCTGGGTGCCAGGGTCCTCTTGGTCGACAAAAACCCCTTTATCGGTGGCATGCTGAATATCTCCGGGGGCCACATAAGTGGTGCCAACAGCAAATTACAGATAGCTAAAGGGATTGAAGATTCGCCTGCTCTGCACTACCGCGATGCCATGCGAATGGGCCGGTATGAAAACAACTCAGAGCTGCTGAAACTCGCTGTGGAACACGCTGCTGCGATGATTGACTGGTTAGCCGAGATCGGTGTTGAGTTCACACCGGAATCCCCATTTTTTGAAAACGACCATGAACACTACAGTGCCCCTCGCACCTACATGGGGCCCGAATATGCACGCTCACTGCTGCATCCACTGAAAGCAGAACTGCAAAAACGCATCGATACAGGCCAGATTAAACTCCAGTTAAACACCTCAATCACGAAGCTGCTTAAAAATCATGAAAATAGAATTATCGGGGTTGAGGTGCGCAGCAAGTCAGGCAAGATAACCGAACTAAAGGCGAATGCTGTAATTCTGGCAACTGGAGGTTATGGTGCCAGTGATGCCCTTAAAACCAAATACAACCCAAAGATCGCAAAATCAAAAGTGATTTGTTTACCTCATGCCACAGGCGATGGCATCGTTATGGCCGAACAAGTCGGTGCAAGACTCATCAATATGGACAAGTTTATTTCCTTCCCGGGTGCAGTCGAAGGAGCTTCCGGACGACTCCAACATGCACCCGATCACCTTACCGATGGTATCTGGGTAAATAAACAAGGTGACCGCTTTGTCAATGAACAGACTCTCAATCCTGACCAGAGGGAAAGGGCCTTCCTCAATCAGAAGGATTTTGGCTTCTATTATATCTTTGATCATCAGACCAGGAAAACCGGTCCAGGAATTATTGGCTGGGACGAAAAGCAAATACAGGATGGGATTTCACGCGGCATCGTCAAGCAGGCTAATACAGTCAACGTCCTCGCCAGAAAAATCAACGTTGATGCAACGCGCCTGACAGCAACCATTGCTCGCTTCAATCAGTTTGTTAACGCGGGAGTAGATACTGATTACCGTCGGCAGAAACTGACCCGAACCCTGTCAAACCAACCTTTTTACAGCATTCCAATTACCGGTAGCATTTTAATTTCTCACGGTGGCATTGCCGTCAATCATCTACTTCAAGCAGTGGATGCAAACGATACCGCGATCCAGGGACTATTTGCCGTCGGCGAGACCCTTGGGTCTGCGCAAATGATGGGTACTGCGGTACTCAGTGGCATGAGTGTAGGTCCCGCTATTACACTCGGCAGGCTCGCGGCTCGTAATGCATTTCGCTACGCTCGAAGTGACCCATTCCTGCTAGCTGAATGTGAAAACGTTAAACATATGGAGAACAAAGCCCTGTCATGAGTATCTTGTCAAAAGAAGAAGCCGAATTTAACTCAGCTGTAGAAGTAGCTGTTATTGGCGCTGGCGCCTGCGGCCTGTGTGCGGGAATTGCTGCAAAACAATCCGGCGCGGAAACACTCATACTCGAACGGGACCCCAGCGCACTCGGCACCACCGCGATGTCGACCGGGCTTATACCCGCTGCCGGGACATCCTTTCAAGCTAAAGCAGGCATTACTGACACGCCTGAGCTGTTCACTCAAGATGTGTGTGCTAAAACCGGATATCAAACCGATGCAAATATCGCCCTGGCACTTGCCCGGGAGTCTGCCAATACGGTGGAGTGGCTGGCATCTGACTTACAGGTACCTTTATCGCTGGTAGACAGTTTCCTTTATCCAGGACATTCGATTAAACGCATGCATGGAACTCCAAATCGAACCGGTGCAGAGCTCATGGGTAGCCTCTGCAATGCTGCGGAAAGAATAGGGGTCGACATCTTAACCGACGCGACCGTGACCGGGCTGTTCGCTGAGCCCAATGGTGAAGTACACGGGCTACGTTGCCAAAGGCCCGATGGCAAACATGAAGACCTCGCCTGCAGTGCGATCATCCTGGCCTGTTGCGGGTTTGCTGGCAATCCTGACATGGTACGTGAATATATGCCGGAAATAGCCGAAGGAGAGTTTTTCGGGCATCGAGGAAATCAGGGTGATGCTGTTGCTTGGGGGCGGGAGCTGGGTGCCGAGGTAGGCGATATGACTGCCTATCAGGGCCATGGAGGATTGGCAAAAGGGCATGGCATACCCATTTTATGGCCTGTCATCGTCGAGGGTGGTATTCAGGTGAATCAGAATGGTCAACGATTCTCTAATGAATCAAGAGGCTACTCAGAGCAGGCCGTAGATGTCATAAAACAGCCTGGTGCAATCGCATGGACTTTCTACGACGAACCTCGTCACCAGCTGATGCTGGAATTTGATGACTATCGGGATGCTATCGCTGCCGGCGCTATCCAATATGGCAGCACGCTGCAGGATATCTGCCGGAAAACTGGACTACCCCTGTCTGAGATGGAAAAAACACTTGGCGAAATTACCAGCCTAGCTGGAGCAGGCAGCCAAGATGCTTTCGGTAGACGGTTTAAGGGCAAGGCTTTGCTTTCTGCTCCCTACTATGCGGTCAAAGTGACTGGCGCATTGTTCCACACCCAGGGAGGGCTTTGCGTCGACGCCGTCGGACGGGTACTCAGAGCCGATGGATCAGCATTGCAGAATCTATATGCAGGGGGCGGCGCAGCTCGGGGTATCTCCGGTCCAGATGCCTCTGGTTATCTTGCCGGTAACGGTCTGTTGACGGCAACCACCTTCGGTCGCCTTGCAGGCATTAACGCTGCAATTGATATTAAAGCTAGCTAGACGTCTTTATGGCCTTGCCTTATCGAGAAAATGCTTGTGCTACACTGCCGTTCCGGTACTCATTTTTACCTTTGGATTAGTATTCAGGATTAAGGATCGACCTATGCGGCTTATTATCGGTATATCAGGTGCAAGTGGCGTAATTTATGGCATCAAGCTGCTTGAATTATTGCAGCAGCAGGCAGAAGTGGAAACACATCTTGTAATTTCCGCCACAGGTAAAATGAATATCCCCATTGAGACCGACTGGACTATCAAGGATGTTGAAGCTCTAGCGGACCAGGTACATCGGGTTACAGATGTGGGCGCCAGCATCGCCAGCGGTTCGTTTACAACAGACGGCATGATCGTTGTCCCCTGCTCCATGAAGTCGCTTTCAGCAATTGTAAATTCGTATGCAGACAATCTTTTAGTTCGTGCAGCCGATGTGGTCCTCAAGGAAGGCAGGAGACTAGTTGTCGTACCTCGCGAAACACCACTTCATGCTGGGCACTGTCGTTTACTTTACGAAGCTTCCCAGATGGGCGTCACCATCGCACCGCCTATGCCGGCTTTTTATAATCGCCCACAAAGCGTAGAAGATATTGTTAATCACACAGCTGGCCGCTTACTGGATCTATTTGGCCTGGATAGCGGCAAGGTAAAACGCTGGCAGGGCAAGTCAACCGAGAAGTAACCCTAAGACATTGCAAGTAGCGCTGATTCAAGATTCTCATCCGGCACCGATGCCTCTAAAAGCACCGCCATTAACATTACAACTGGCGGGTCTAAATCGAGTGTCTGACTTTGGCAATATCGTTTCAAGTTTTGAACAATAGCCAGAGTCTGATCAAAGTCCGCAGCAGGCTGGCTCTCAACTAACCTCTCAAGCTCTAGTTGCTGCAGTCTTTCTGCTTTGAGTTCAATGACCTTAATCTGCTCGCGAAGCTCAAGATAAGATGGATCATCCTTGAATCCAGCTGATGCCAATCCAGTCTTCATCCAGGAACGAGCTTGCCGCAGAGGATGAACTAAACGGCTACGCCAATTCGATGATACTCGCAGCGCCTTGCCATAGAGTGCATCTGCCAACTCGCCATGAACAATGCCTGACCAAATACAGAATAGAAGCATATTAACATCCAGATTATGCTGGTTCTGCAGTTCGAGGCAGGCCTGTTGCACGGCTTCACGCTGATAGATCCGATTGGAAAAATCCCAAAAACGCTCTGTTACGATCATATTTTAGCTCGTTAGCCTGCTCGAATTGGCAGGGAATTTAGTTTATCATCTGATAAATAAAGAACTTATTATCTTCAGAAGGAAGAGGAAATCATCATGCAGTTTGATTCTATTATCAAGAACGTTCGCCTCGCTCGGCCGAATACGGATACAGTTGATCTGGTCGACATCGCAATAAAAGACGGTAAGTTCGCTCTAATAGAGGCCGATATCCCAATATCGGCAGCAACCGAAATTATCGAAGGCAATAAGCTGCTAGCTTTCCCAGGCCTGGTCGATACCCATATGCATGTCGGCATCTATTCGCCACTGGCAGAAGATGCTGTTACAGAAAGTAAAGCCGCAGCGATGGGAGGGGTTACCACCGCCGTTACCTATTTCCGTACTGGCCAATACTACCTCAACAAGGGAGGCCCGTACGCAGATTTTTATCCAGAGGTGCTTGATACCTCTGAGGGCAACTATACAGTCGACTATGCTTACCATCTCGCGCCAATCGCCTCTTCACACATAGATGAGATGGAATCGCTGTTAACAGACCACGGTGTCTGCTCCTTCAAGATATTCATGTTTTACGGTGGCTACGGGTTACACGGTAAAACTGATCCGGCAGCCCAAAGAGAATTCTTGATGGCGGACGAGGACGACAGCTACGATATCGCTCATTTTGAATTTATTATGCGTTCTGCGGCCAAACTGATAAAAAAATACCCAGAAATGGCAGACCAAATCAGTGTAAGCCTGCATTGTGAACTTGCCGATATTCTCAACGCCTACACTAAAATTGTGCAGCAGGACGATTCCTTAACCGGGCTGCGTGCCTATAGTGCAGCTCGACCACCCCATTCTGAGGGTCTGGCAATCTGGATTGCCTCGTATCTTGCCAATGAAACGGATTGCCTTAATATCAATCTTCTCCACCTGAGCTCGAAAAAAGCGGTGGAAGCAGCGATGATCATGCAGAATGTTTTCCCGCACATCAATTTTAAACGCGAAGTAACTATTGGCCACCTGCTACTCGATTACGATAGTCCCGCGGCCTGCCACGCCAAGGTCAATCCACCTATTCGATCTCGAGAGGATGTCGAATATCTGTGGCAGGCACTCTTGGATGGCAACCTGGACTGGGTTGTCAGTGACCATGCCTGTTGCTCTGAAGAGCTTAAAACAGATAATCAGGATCCCGGGGATGGCGATAATATCTGGGTTTCAAAATCCGGTTTTGGCGGCACTGAATACCTGCTTTCAGGACTTGTCAGCGAAGGCTCTCAGCGTGGTATGAGCTATAACAAGATGGCCGAGCTCGTATGCTGGAATCCTGCTCAGCGATACGGATTACTCAATAAAGGCGACGTTGCCGTAGGTTATGATGCCGATATTGTGTTACTCGACCCAGATGAAGTTTTCACCGTCAAGGCTGAAGAATCTGAATCTCACCAGGGTTATACGCCGTTCGAAGGAATGGAACTTCGCGGCAAAGTGAAGCGAACCGTATTGCGCGGAAAAACAGTATTTTCTAATGATAGAATAGTTGGGGAACCAACAGGCCAGTACATTGCACGCCCTACCAAACGACCCTAATCCGTAGAACGGTCTTAGAAAGGTCACCCCAATGTCTAACGTGTGAATATAAGAACCATACCAATACGATGGAAAATCAGCATTCTACTACTGCTGATTACTACCATTAATTATATTGATCGGCTCACCTTCAGCATCGTTGCACCCGTCATCATGGATGAGTTTGAGCTGAGCAATACAGACTATGGAAACCTATCCGCAGCATTCCTGTTTGCGTATGCGTTTGGTCAGCTGTTTGGCGGTAAACTCATTGATGCCCTCGGCACCAAACGCGCCCTTACTTTTGCAGTTGCACTCTGGAGTATCGCTGGCATATTGCACGCCTTCGGCCAGGGATTCAGATCATTTTTTCTATTCCGGGTGTTACTGGGGATCGGCGAGGCAGCAAATTTTCCGGCGGTGAATAAAGCTATCGCCGAGTGGTTCCCTGCAACTGAGAGATCCTTAGCGGTTGGTATTGTCACTGCTGGCCCTGGCCTGGGATCTATTCTTGCGCCACCAATAGTTGCCTCTCTGGTTGTCATGCTTAGTTGGCAATGGGCATTCGTCATAACTGGCCTGATCGGTTTCGTCTGGCTTTGGTTCTGGCATAGAGCCTATTACTCACCCGCGGATCATCCTAACCTGCCTGCTCAGGAAGCAGTTCAAATCATCGAAGAAGTTGATGCCATTGATCAGCCCACAAAATCCTGGCTCGAGTTTTTTAAATACCGTGAAACCTGGGGCCTGATGATCAGCAGGTTTTTCGCAGATGGTGCTTTCTATTTTTTGATATTCTGGTTACCCCTGTATTTAGCAAATGAGCGTGGCATGGATATCAAGGCAATCGGCCTATTTGCTTGGATTCCGTTCGTTGCCGCAGACCTTGGTAGTCTCTCCGGCGGTTGGGCCGGTAAAAAACTTATCGACAACGGCATGTCTCTGGACGCAGCCAGAAAACTCATCATCTGGATTGGTGCTTTACTTGTTCTAGCGATCGTTCCAGCTGCAAATACTGAGTCCACTGCAACCTTTATCGGTTTGATTTGTATTGGCTTGTTTGCAATCCAGTTCAAATCATCCAACCTTTTTACGTTACCAGCCGATATGTTTCCGGCCAAGGAAGTGGCAACAATCTGGGGTATTTTTGGTGCTGCTGGCAGCCTAGGCGGCGCTTTGTTCCAGTCACAAGTTGGGGTCCTTATTGATACGTTTTCTTACCAACCCGTGTTCCTGGCTGTCGGCAGTATGCACATTGTTTCAGCATTGGCAGTGATGATCTTTATTCCACGAATTGCCAGGTTGGGGCCAGCTATCAGGCAACGGCATTCCGACAACAGCTTGAAATGATAGACTGCAAAATAATGCCCTGGAGCAACCAGCCATGCCAAAACCACCCGGTCTGACTCTATTCGATAAAATCTGGAATGATCACACGGTAGAGCGTGGCGAAGATGGCTCCTATCTCATCTATATAGACAGGATCTTCCTGCATGAACGTACCGGTAGCCTGGCATTAAGCGGCCTCGAATCCAGTGGGCGCACAACCAAAAATCCTGCAAACGTATTCTGTACTATGGATCACATTGTCGATACCAAACCTGGTCGCAGCGATAACACTACGACCCCGGGCGGAAAGGAATTTATACAGGTAACCCGTCAGTTAGCGAACCAGCACGGCATTACGCTGTTTGACCTCGAAGATCCCATGCAAGGTATCTCGCATGTCGTGGCTGCCGAACAGGCTATCGCATTACCGGGATGCACCATGATCTGCCCCGACAGCCACACCTGCACTCTTGGTGCCATCGGCGCCCTGGCTACTGGCGTGGGGTCCAGCGAATGCGAACACGCGCTAGCAACGGAGACCCTGCGCTTTTTTAAACCTAAACAGATGCGGGTTCAGTTCAAGGGGAAGCTTAGTCCCGGCGTGACAGCGAAGGACCTCGCACTACACCTGATATCCACCTTCTCAGCTACCGGTGGGTCAGGGTGCGCAGTAGAATTCGCAGGACCTGTTATATCAGAACTAGATGTGGAGGCCCGCCAGACTCTGTGTAACCTAGCTGTCGAGTTTTCTGCATTCACTGGCATTATCGCTCCCGATGACAAAATTATTAACTATCTAAAAAACAAGCCTTTTGCCCCGAAGGGGCAGGCGTGGCAGACGGCGACGAAGTACTGGTCAACGCTGCAAACTGATGTTGATGCCAAATTCGATCACGAAATCGAAATCGACTGCACCGAAATAGCCCCAACGGTCACCTGGGGAACCAGTCCAGAGCAGGCCGTTTCAATTGAAGCAGTAGTGCCTCATCCTGACAGTACAGATCTGGCATCCAAGAAAAACGCAATAAATCGTGCACTAAATTATATGAACTTGTCACCAGGGATGCCCATTACTGATTTACCCATCCAGGCGGCTTTTATCGGTTCGTGCACCAATAGTCGGCTCAGCGATCTGCGCATCGCAGCAAATATACTCAAAGGGCGCTCAATTGCGCCAGGCGTAAAGGCAATCTGCGTGCCGGGCTCAACACAGGTTAAAGCCCTTGCTGAAAAAGAAGGCCTTGACCAGATCTTCAGGCAGGCCGGCTTCGAATGGCGTGAGTCTGGTTGTTCTATGTGTTTCTACGCTGGCGGTGAGGGCTTTAATTCTGGCGATAGAGTCATTACCAGTACTAATCGAAACTTTGAAGGCCGACAAGGACCTGGAACACGCTCTCATCTTGCCAGTCCCGCTACCGTCGCTGCATCCGCTGTTACCGGTTACATCACTGATTTCCGGGCAATACAAGACTGACTATGCAAAAGTTCCTAACCCACCAAGGCATTGCAGCCCCGCTCCTGCGCGTCAATATCGATACCGATGCAATCCTACCCTCCCGGGAGATGAAGCGTGTTTCGCGTGAAGGACTGGGCGGCAGTTTATTTGCTGGCTGGCGTTATCTTCAGGGAGTAGTAAAGGCCGGCAACCTCGATCCTGAATTTGTTCTGAATCAACCGGCCTACGCCGATGCATCAATTCTGTTAACAGGCCAGAATATGGGCTGTGGTTCATCGCGTGAATTCGCTGTCTGGGCACTCAAGGATTTCGGTATCCGCGCAATTGTATCGCCGAGCTTCGGCGCAATTTTTTACACCAACTGCATTCGCAACGGCGTACTTCCGATCATACTTGATGAAAAACAAATAGCGGATATTGCGACCGAAGTAGTCCCAAACCCACAATTAAATCAACTTTCTATCGACCTTCAACACAGTCAGATAACAACCCCTAATCAGCAACGTTATTCATTTCGGATAGAGGCCTCATATCAGCAAATGCTTTTGAACGGCCTCGACCCAATCGACCTAACTCTGCAGCTACAAACAGACATCGATGAATTCATTAGGGCTGATCAAGTAAAACGTTCCTGGGCCCATGCAAACAGGCCGATCAACGACTAGGCAATTACTTTATCATCGAACAGCCCGCTAATTTCTTCATCTGCGAATCCAGCAGCCTTGAGTATTTCCTGCGTGTGTTCACCATGCTTTGGCAGATCGTGGCGAAGGCCAAACCGCTTGCCATCCATCTGTAACGGCAAGCCGGGTAGTCTGGTCTGGGTTCCGTCTTGCAGGGTGACATCCAGCAATCCTCCCGATGCCAGCAAATGCGGTTCATCAAACAAGTCTGATGGCTTGCCAATTCCAGCAAACGGCAAGCCACATTCATCAAGGCGCGTCATCAGCTCTGACTTGGTAAAAGTAGCGAACAGATTTTGAATAACGGGAAGCACTCTGTCTCTGGCTTGAACTCGATCGCCATTGGCAGCTAGCGACTTATCAGCCAGGAAATCGTCCAACTCAAACGATTCACAGAATTTTCGCCACTGGGTATCACTGACTACCGCAACGAACACACTTTCATCATCCTGGGTAGCAAAGACATCATAAATGCCCCAGGCTGAGGTCCGAATAGACATCGGTTTAACCGGTGCATTCTGGGCGACCTCCTGAGCCATATGCTGGCCCATTAGGAAAGCAACACTTTCAAACAGCGAGCTCACAACCCGTTTACCCTTGCCTGTCTTGTGACGCGATTCCAGAGCAGCGAGAATACCAATCACGGCAAACATACCACCCATCACATCGACAACTGACGCGCCCGCTCGCATCGGTCGATCGGGTAAACCAGTCATGTAAGCAAGTCCGCCCATCATCTGCACGACTTCATCCAGAGCCGCGCGATGCTCGTACGGACCACTTAAAAATCCACGAGCAGAACAATAAATCAGGCCAGGGTTATCAACAGCGAGGGCATCATATCCGTATCCCAACTTGTCCATTGCACCGGGTCGAAAATTCTCAATCACCACATCCGCTGAATTAATCAGCTTCTTTGCCAAAGCGCCTCCAGCATCGGACTTTAAGTCAACGCAAATGCTACGCTTATTACGATTATACATTGAGAAAAACCCCGCCCCCGAACCTTGCAGCCGGCGCGTATTATCGCCATCGATGGGCTCTACCTTAACAACATCAGCACCAAGATCAGCCAATATTACGCCCACAGTTGGCCCCATGACCATATGCGAGAATTCAATAACTCTAACGCCACTTAACGGCAAGTTATCCTGTTCCGTCAAAATGAATACCCCTCTTTATTGATTTAATGCAATTTGCTAATTTATCAAATGATAAACTATAATCTAGAAAAAACACTAGTCAGTTAACAATAAAGATTACAGACGGTTGGCGTGCTACAGACAAACCCAGATAAAAACAGGAGGTTGGTATGCTAGACAAGTTAAAATTATGGTGGCATTTTGATGCCGAACAAGAGCAGTCAAGCGCGGACAATCCGCTGACGCCTTTGAGTCCGGAGCAACGCCGGGACGCATTGCCTTTACTGACATTAGCTTTCGGATGGGGTTTTCTGGTCACTGGACTATTTGTAGGCGGTGCCCTGGGTGCCGGGGTTAACTTTTGGCCTGACCTGGTTTACGCCTCTTTTCTAGGTAACTTTGCAAATTTTATCATCGGCGCACTGGTCGGATATATTGGCTATAAGACCGCATGCAACAGCGGCCTACTGTATCGTTTCGTTTACGGCGGAATCGGTGCTTACCTGCCGGTATTGTTCCTCGCCCTACTATTAATCGGTTGGCAAGGTATCGTAGTCGGGGCGTTCGGCTTTGCCTGGGCCCAGGATTTTGAAAGCCCGACATTTTACCTTGTTGCGCTACTGGCCGGTGTCCTGTTCACAGCCACCACTTATTTCGGAGTTCGAGGACTTGAGCTGGTTAGCATGCCATCCGTAATCATATTGATCCTGGTGGGACTATACGCCGCTGTCATCAATATTGATCAAGCCGGTGGCTGGAATGCATTTCTCGCGCTTTCAGCCGCCAATGCCTCGCAAGCCCCGATCTCACAAATGCAAGCCATCAATCTTGTCATCGGCTCCTGGATCGCCGGTGCTATTGTCATGGCTGAGTATGCGCGATTTGCAAAAAAATTATGGGTCGCTTTAGCGATCCCGTTCATTGTCCTAATCATCGCCCAATGGTTTCTGCAGATCATCGGATCCATGGGTGGCATCGTTGCGGGTACGCATGACTTCACTACTTACATGCGTCTGCAGGGATTTTTTATAGGAGGATTGGGACTGATTGGCATGAGTATGGCGCTCTGGACTACAGGTGATGCCAACCTGTACCTGCCAGTAATACAAACCTCGAGCGTCTTGAAACGACCCCAACGGGTCATGACAGTCATATGTGGATTACTGGGAACCCTACTTGGCCTTGGCATCTATCAGCACTTTATTGACTGGATCAATTTACTTGCCAGCCTGGTGCCGCCTTTAATTGGCCCGGTCATTGCTGACTACTATATAGTTAACAAACGACGATTTAATGCGGACCGAATCGACGATCTACCTCGCTGGAACCCAGCTGCATTTATCGCTTATATAGTGGGTGCAGGAAGTACCTTCATAGAACAGGACTGGATGGTGCCCTCTCTTGCTGGCTTGGCTGTATCGATCCTCGTCTATCTACTGGTCTACTATGGCGCTGCCAGTGTTGGTATTACTATGGGTCATGCCCGGCTGAACCAGGTTGATGCAGGACAAACAGACTCTGAAACCGCTAACCCTGACTAATCGAGAATAGACCGATGCCTGAACCTGATATTTTGGTAAGTGAAGTTGGACCCCGGGATGGCCTGCAGAATATAGATGCAGTTTTACCGACCGAGGCAAAAAAGCGCTGGATACAATTAGAGGCTGAGGCCGGTGTTACGGAAATCGAAGTCGGCTCGTTTGTGCCCGCCAAATACATGCCCCAGCTTGCTGATACCCTGGAACTGGTTTCTTTTGCTCGCGCTATCAAGGGTCTTTCGGTCGCAGTACTGGTGCCAAATTTTTATGGTGCCAAGGCAGCGGTCGAAGCCCAGGCGGATAAGATGTCGATTCCGTTTTCAGTCAGCGAAACGCACTGTCAAAGGAACCTGAATCGTTCACACGACCAGATGTTCGCCGAAATTGACCAAATAGTGGATATGCTAAGTCTTCTACCAAAGGAAAAACGTCCTCATTTCGAGGTCGGCCTATCAACCGCGTTTGGTTGTTCACTCGAAGGGAAAATAGCAGATGAAAAAATAGCGGAAATAGCCGAAAAAGTCATCGCCGCAGGCTGCGACGAGGTCGGCTTATCCGATACTACAGGGTCAGCGAACCCAGCTCAGGTCAGGCACTTGATAAAACTAGTTCGCTCCGTCGTTGGTAACGACAAACTCACCGGTGTGCATTTGCACAATACCCGAGGTTTAGGTCTGGCCAATGCACTCGCTGCTCTTGAGGAAGGTATTACCACCCTGGACAGCTCCCTTGGTGGACTCGGTGGCTGTCCTGCTGCACCTGGTGCAAGTGGCAATATTGTCACCGAGGATCTGGTATTCATGCTTGAATCCATGGGCCTCAATACAGGAATCGATATACACAAACTACTGTCAGTACGACAGACCCTCAGCGAGACCATTGCCGGTGAATCCCTATTTGGATTTACGGCTGAAGCTGGGCTCCCTAAAGGCTACTGAGTTCCTACAGTTAACATTATGACAAACAGCTTATTTGACAAGATCTGGGACAGCCACTGTGTCGATACAAACCGCAGTGGTAGATCAGTCCTTTATATCGACCGGCATATCATCCATGAAGTCACCTCTGCCCAGGCCTTCGAAGGTTTGCGCATGGCCCAAAGAATGCCCTGGCGCAAGGGTTCGATACTAGCCACACCAGACCATCAGGTTCCTACCACTGGGCGAGAACAAGGTATTAATGCAATCCATGATCCGATTGCAAGACTGCAAGTCACAACCCTCGATGAAAATTGCAGCGAGTATGGAATACTAAAGTTTGGCCTGGAAGATAACCGTCAGGGCATAGTGCATGTCGTTGGCCCGGAACAGGGCGCTACCCTGCCTGGCATGACGATCGTGTGCGGCGATTCTCATACCTCAACCCATGGCGCCTTTGCTGCCTTAGCCCAGGGGATCGGTACCAGTGAAGTGGAGCACGTCCTGGCAACCCAGTGCCTCAGCCAAAAAAAACCGCAGTCAATGCGCATTCAGATAGACGACGAACTACCCCAAGGGAGTACAGCCAAAGATCTGATTCTCTACATCATTGGTCAACTCGGTATGGCAGGCGCCAATGGTCATGTCATTGAATATGCCGGTAAAGCGATTCGCCAGCTATCAATGGAAGGGAGAATGACGGTCTGCAATATGTCAATTGAAATGGGAGCCAGAGCAGGCTTAGTTGCATTTGATGAGACAACTGAAACCTATCTCCGAGGACGCCCATTTGCGCCCCAAGGCCCACTTCTACAGCAGGCTCTCGAGCACTGGCAAACTCTCCATAGCGACAAGGACGCTATTTTCGATCAGGACATCAGACTCAGCGCCCGAGATGTTGCTCCCCATGTCACCTGGGGCACCAGCCCCGATCAGGTCGTACCAATCACAGGTCGTGTTCCAGATCCAGAGGCACTCAGCGACACCGTTCAGCAGGCAGAATATCAGCGGGCTCAGAAATATATGGGGTTATCAACAGGAACCCCCTTGATCGGTATCCCAATTGATCGTGTCTTCGTTGGTTCCTGTACCAACGGTCGAATTGAAGATATTCGCAGTGTTGCCAACCTGCTAGCCGGTAAGACCATCGCAGCCAACATAAAGGAGGCCATCGTTGTGCCAGGCTCCGGTCTGGTCAAAGCCCAGGCAGAACAGGAAGGCCTGCACACTATTATTAAAGCCGCTGGTGTCGAGTGGCGAGCACCCGGGTGCTCCATGTGCAACGCCATGAATCCAGATCATCTAGAACCTGAAGAACGTTGCGCTTCGACCTCAAACAGAAATTTCGAAGGAAGACAGGGACAAGGCGGTCGAACCCATCTGGTCAGTCCTGTCATGGCTGCAGCTGCGGCTATTGCCGGGCATCTAGTTGATGCCAGAACAGTTAGCGAGGTTTAGACAGATGGAAAAATTCCTTCGTCATCAAGGCCAGGTAGTGCCACTGAACCGCGCCAATATTGATACCGATACGATCATGCCTAAACAGTATCTTAAATGTATTAATAAGTATGGCTATGGCGACTGGGTTTTCGACAACTGGCGTTATCTGGATCCCGGTGATGTCAACATCCCTACTTCCAAGCGCAGAACCAATCCCGAGTTCGAACTGAACTCAGCCAAATATAAAGGGGCAACTCTTCTATTAGCCCAGAAAAATTTTGGCTGTGGCTCCAGTCGCGAACACGCTGTCTGGGGGCTTAGAGACTATGGTATCAAAGTCATAATCTGCCCGGAGTTCCCCGATATTTTTCATAACAACTGCTTTGCAAATGGCTTGCTTGCCATCGAATTAAAACAAGAAGAGGTAGATCACATGTTCTACCTGGCCGAATCTGATAACGGATTAATGGCTACTATTGACCTTAACACCCAGCAAGTCCAAATGAACCACAAGACAATCAAATTCAAAATCGATGAAAGCTTGAGGCAGAACTTACTTAACGGATACGACAATATCTCAGTCACATTACAACAATCTGAAAAAATCAAAGCCTTTGAGCACCGCTATTTCAAACACCGACCTTGGTTAAATGTAGATCTCGGCTGATAACGAAAAGACAAATGAACCGCAGGATCAATTACCCTAACGGCCAACTCTAATCGAATTCCGTAAAAGCAATCCACATCGTGGCCTGTTTAACATCAGACCACCGTGTTTAATTTTATTAGTCCAGATCGACTGAATTAACAACACCAGGCAACCAAAATTCGCCTAAACAAGCAGTAACACAGCCCTGCTTTTAGCCGGCTTTGCTAACGCTATTCAGGTTTTTCTGTTACTTCTAATGGCACCATGACATGGACAAAATCATTTCCTTCCCACATTACATATGGACCACCGGCATAAGGATCTCTTGGCATATCCTTCATCAGGCTTTCCGGCATCAACATCATTAGATGCGGGCCTTCCTGAATCCAGACCCCTTTTGATCGATCCGTATTAAACGGATCGTTATTATCGACCATCGCATCGCCTTGCAACATATAGGTCATTCCAAAGCCTTCTTCTTCAGAATTATAGGGCGCTTGATTCATGTAAGCAGTGAGCCATTTTTGCCAGGCTTTATCGACACACATGGGGTTTACATTTTCATTTGGCGGGGTGCCTGGCATACAGGTCCAACCATTAGAACCTTCTCTCAACACAGTCCCAGCCGCACTCAGGATGGTTGCTTGCGCGCTAATATTGTCTGGTGCAGCAGACATGGCAATCTTAATAATCTCCGCTTTGGAAATTTTGTGCTCAGGGGTTTCGGCATTAACGGTGCCAGCGAATAGCGAAACAAGGAAAAAGCAGGTAATAAAACGCAACATATTCTTCATAACAACTCCCAGCCTTAGGTTGATTAGATCAATTAATCTAACCGATATTTTACTGATTACAAAGACCTCGTGTCCACTTCCCCATTACTGAGACACCTCTAAACTAGAGTTTTCCAGTTTCTGGCGATACATCGCCGGTGGTAGTTTGCCCAGACTGTCGTGTGGGCGTTCTTCGTTGTAATCCATCATCCATACCCAGGCCATGTCTCTCACCTGAGGCAGGTCTTCAAAAAGATAAGCGTTGAGGAACTCTCGTCTGAACGTGCCATTGAAGCGTTCCGCAAACCCGTTTTGTTGTGGTTTGCCTGGTTGGATGTAAGCCAGTTCGATCTCGTTAGCTGCACACCAATCAACAAATATTCCGGCTATCAGTTCAGGACCGTTATCCAGGCGTATCTGCCGAGGCAGACCACGTTCCACTTTCAACCGATCCAGAACCCGTATTAACCTGGAAGCCGGTAGTGAGGTATCGACTTCAATGGCCAGGCATTCTCTCGTTCCCTCATCGATAACGTTCAGCGTTCGAAAGGGTCTACCGCAATACAAACTGTCATGCATAAAATCGAGTGCCCATTGCTCATTGGCAGCATCGACAACTTCAAGTGGCACCGTGATCCGTTTCGGTAATACCCGTCTTGTTCTGCGCTTAAGGTTAAGGCCCATCTGACAGTACACACGGTGCACTCGCTTGTGATTGAACTTGTAGCCTTTTAACCGCATACGATCAAAACACTTCCAAAAGCCGGCTCGCGGTGACCTTTGAAGTTGCTCGTTAAGTGCGTCTATGACAGCAGTATCGGCAACGCGCCAGTCACGAGTCTTGCGGTAATAACTGGCTCGACTGTGACCAACAATCTCACAGGCCTTAACAATCGTTACACCAGATGCCACCAGTGACTTGGACGCATCGCGCTTCTCTGCTGTCACCAGCCCTTTTTTACGATGAGCTCCTTAACTGCTTCGTGTTCCAGGCTGAGATTGGCATACATCTTTTTCAGGCGGCTATTCTCCTCTTCGAGTGCTTTCAGACGCTTCACATCTGAGGCTTCCATCCCGCCGTATTTACTTTTCCAGTTGTAATAAGTCGCAGAGCTTATCCCGTGACTACGGCAAACCGGGTCTACCTTCAAACCAGATTCAACTTCTTTAAGGATCGCTACGATCTGACTCTCTGTGAATCGTGACTTTTTCATGTGTGTCTCCTGAGGTGATAGTCTCAGAAAACTCTAATTATGTCTGTCTCAGGATAGGGGAAGTGGACACTCGAGTTCAGGGTTAAAACGGCCCTCAGAAACCTTTTTAGCAATAACCAAGGGCTGGACGTTTACTAAAGGGTAACAAAAGCGCTACGGACACAAGCTGCATTCACAACTCAGAACAATGATTTAGGACAGAGATTTAGAACAATGCTAACGTTGCAAAAATACCGCCTTGAATTCCATCATCACCAGTGTGTCGATTAAAAATTGTGCTCGACTCTGATCATAACAGCACCAGACAAGCTAACCCTGTCCCTAACAATCTGTGTTCAAAGTGAATTAGCATGCTAAGCCCAGTCGCAATATTTACAATATCTCCACGGGACCCTTGAAACTCACGCCATTGGCAAAAAACCAGGCTTCGGTAGGGTTTGGTAAATGAATCGTCGTCCGTGCACGGAAATTCACAGTTCGTAAACGCCAGCCGTCAGGTAATAACGTCCTGTTCGAGGATACTGACGCCTTCTGCAATAGGCCGCCACCTTCTGGGCTTGCTGTTATTACCTGAATGTACTCTTTGCCATCAGGCAAGCAAAGCACGTCTACCTTCCGATCCGGCAGGAATATCAGCGAGTGATGCTTGTCGACCTTGAGCAGTTGCGGACCACCGGATATTGGTGTTTCTGCGCCGAGCGCTGGCGGGTTGGCACAGTGAACGAATTGATGACCAGCAATATCACGTTCGGAAACGGGGCCGTCTTCAGCATGGCCGGGCGAACGTCTAAAATAATGCCCATCCATTACAGCGGTGCCACTACCAACGACGATGAAACCGGACGGTAGACTAAGATTTTTCAACATCTCACCAGTCATGGGTAATCGGGATTGCCAGACAGTCTTTGAGGTTAATTCAATCACCTCTGCATGGGGTTTGTGGCAGTCAAGCATGAAGTTAATTTCTGGTATTTTCGTCATTTTGCTTTCATGGTCATAGTCACACAACCTCTGCTAACGTGCAATTTTCGTGGCTGCTAACGATTCTTCAAGGTAGGCCAATCAGTCTGAAAAGCCCTTCGGAAAGCAAACCGATTGGAAAGTAATCCAAACTATATTACTTTGAATCCCATTCCTGCCTTCTGCTGCAAACGTCTGACTAATTCATCCCCCATGGCCGAAGCAGGGGTTAAAAACCCACCGCCTGCCACCAGGTTGTCAACAGCGAGGCAAACAGCGGCTTCTGCGAGCATCTTGGAGGTTGCTCCATAGCCCGGGTCCTGATCGCCGGTAACGCTGACACGAAGGTTCTTCAATGCATCTGATGGATGCTTGCCAAGCAATTCGATACTAAAATGACCCTGCTTTCGAGCCTGTTCAGATGGTCCTTCGCCGGGGGCCGGCAACACCTTTTTCAGCAAAGCACGAGTAGGGCCCAGAGCGGCTAACAATCCCGTTAATGCGGTACCGAAAGCAACCATTAGGGCCTTTATATAGCCCCTCGCACCTGTTCCGGTAAGAATTGCTTCACTATAGCGAAATTCTCTACCGTAGGGATAATTCAACAATGCATTGCTCCGTCTGACTACCCTGGTATTGATACCTGCCATCATGAAAGGCCCTGTCCATTGTGCAAAATCAGCGTCATAAGCGGCACCCATCTGGTCATTGCCATCCAGACCACGAGGCTGATTTAGCGGATTAAGGGCATAAGGATCCTGCATTGTTTCAAAAATCGATTTATCCGTTTTCGCTTCCTCCATCATGTTCATCATACTGGCGATGGTTCCACCACTGACCCCACCAGCACTGGATACGACACGATACTTCACCTCGGAGGCCTGTACCGCATACAGTTCCGACATACGTTGCTGTAGGAAAAACACGCCCATATCTGAAGGGATACTGTCGAACCCGCAGGTATGGACTATTTTCGCGCCTGACCTTTCGGCCTCGATCTGGTACTGATCAATCATTTTACGCATCCAAGGGGTCTCACCGGTTAAATCACAACAGTGGGTACCGTATTTCACACACGCCTCCACCATGACCGAACCGTATAAAGCATAGGGTCCAACAGTAGTACAGATTACCTGCGTCCTCTGGGCGAGTTGGTAAATAGAATCTGGATCATTAACATCAGCGAGCAGTTGCGGCAATTCTTGTGAGGGAGAAATCACAGCCGCCAGGGACGCGAGCTTTTCTGCACTTCGACCAGCAATCGCCCATTTCAAATCCTGACCAACGCCGTAGCTTTCTACAAGATATTCAGCTACCAAACGACCCGTAAAACCAGTTGCACCCCACACAATCACGTCATATTCACGATTTAGGTCACTCATATCTCTACCTTATCCAATTTATATTTCCACAACTAAATATCACACAGTAGCCAGTATATCGTGACTACTCCGGCCAATAGGCGGTAACTGGCTTCATCTCTGCAACAAGAACCATGGGTAGATTATGCCGGGGTCTACTTTTTATGGTCCACCTGAATCCAAATCCGGCCTCAAATACACAACCGGCCATCGGGCTTTGATGATCCCAAAAGAAAATATCAGGGCCAGAACCAAAGACTCCCTTGAAGTACCGCCAGCGCCATCAGACCGGCAATGACGTCATCCATCATAATACCAACACCACCCTGCCAATGCCGATCAACATAACTTACCGGCCACGGTTTCCAGATGTCAAACAACCTGAACAGGAGAAACCCCGCTAAAATCCACCAGGGGTTCATTGGAACAGCAATCAGAGCAATCCAGACACCGATAATTTCATCCCAGACAATACAAGCCGGATCCTTCACTGACAGCCGAGCGGCTACTCGAGAACAAAGAGGGATACCTATAGCCAACCCAACCAATACCACCAGCATATAAACAGGACCCGGTAAAAAAGACAAACCAGCAAACAAAAGCACCCCAACAAGGCTACCTGCAGTACCCGGCGCGGTGGATGCCAGCCCTGAGCCGAAACCCAATGCAAGCAGATAATCGGGCTGGGTGAACACTTCACGCCATGACGGCCTCATTTAAAATGCCTATATCCTGGCTGTGCAGTTAAAGTGGTCGGGTCAAACTGCCGGGGTACATTTTCAAATTCGACTACTTTGGACTGAATAATTTTACCTATCCGCGTTAACGGCAACTGTAACTGTTCGCTGATTTGCTTCAAGACTTTGCGTTGTTCAATAGGTGCGGTGAAACAAACCTCATAATCATCTCCAGCCGTCAGCGCCAACCTGACGCCATCAGCTTGCCCGCAGGCAGCAAACAACTCCACATCATCTGACAAGCTGGCCAGATCAATTCGCGCACCAACACCACTTGCGGTCAGCAGATGCTGTAGATCCGCGAGCAGACCATCGGAGACATCAATAGCCGCACTAGCCAGGCCATTGATCAACTTGCCTAATTCCAACCTGGGTGTGGGGTGGCTATAGTGCTTCTCCAGGTTGGCAGCGACTTCTCGACCCTGTAATACACCAGCCAGGGCATAACCGGCACGACCGGGATAACCACTGATATAAATATCATCATCTGCCTGTGCACCAGAACGTAACAAATACCGGCCTGGTTCAACCAGGCCCATTACTGTCCAGGTAACCGATAGCTCACTGCCCCGACTTAAATTCCCACCCAGCAAAGGTATCTGCCAGCGTTTGATGAGATCTGCGACGACTGATGAGAATTGCTTCAGCCAGGGTGCGGAAACTGCTACCAGGGTTAACGCGCCGGTCATTCCAAAAGGAGTTGCTCCCATAGCGGCAAGGTCACTTATTGCAGCGGCCATACTACGTCGGGCAACCAACTGACCGTTAGCTCCTGTCGGGAAGTGAACACCCTCTATGAACGAATCAGTTGAAATACATAACTGCCTGGAATCAGGCACCTGGACCACTGCACAATCATCACCCGGGCCTACCCTGGTATCACCAAGACTCCACTCGCCCAGCGGTAAAAAATACTGCTCGATTACATCGAATTCGGAATCATCCATTAATTGGCAACACTGCCTCGCTCACTCTCACGAGTTATTTTGGCAACTTCATCAAGAATCGAATTTACGTATTTATAACTATCTGTGGCGCCAAATAATTTGGCCAATTCAACCGCTTCAGAAATGATGATCTTAAAAGGTATCTCAATACGATCGCGCAGTTCAAAACAGCCTATCAGCAATATAGCGCGTTCAACCGGATCAATCTGATCAGATTTTCGATCCAAATGGGGCTCGATTAATAACCAGAGCTCATCCCTGGTTCTGCCTACAGAATCCATGATGTCATGGAAAAAATTAATATCTGCCCGCTTGTGGTCGTTTTCCTCAAGAAACTGCTCTTTTACAATCCATGCAGGCTGATCTGTGAACTGCATCTGGTAGAGTCCCTGGAGTGCGAGACGTCGAGCGCGGTGTCGTGCAGAAGGAGTCGATTTCATCCCATTTTTCTAAGTAGGCTGATCATTTCAATCACAGTCAACGCGGAATCAGAGCCCTTATTGCCAGCCTTGGTGCCAGCTCGTTCGATAGCCTGTTCAATGCTGTCAGTGGTCAGCACGCCGAATATAACCGGTTTTTTACAGTCCATTGCCACCTGCGCTATGCCACCGGCACATTGCCCGGAGACATAATCAAAATGAGGTGTGGCACCTCGAATCACAGCACCGAGTGCAATCACGCCATCACAATCTGGTTTTTCGGCTGCTAATCGGGCCACCAGCGGCAGCTCAAAAGCCCCTGGCACCTTGACTACCGTAATCTGTTTTTCTGAGATTCCATGACGCTGTAGGGTATCTAACGCACCTTTCAATAAACTATCGACCACGAATTCATTAAATCGCGCCAGGACAATTGTAATGTTGGCGGTGGATGCCGAAAAATCACCTTCAATCCATTTGCTCATAGTCTTACCTGTCAATTAACTTGCTGGTTTCATAACCAGCCTTAAGTCTGGTCCAATCGAACGAATATCGTCAAATTCAAATGCGTGTAGCGCGTCCATGTTAGCAATTTCTGGCAACTGAAGTAATGGCCTTCCGGAACCCATTAGCTTAGGAGCCATATAAATTATCATTTCATCACACAAGCCACTTTCAATCAGGGCCCCGCCCAGTGTAGGACCGCATTCAAACAGAACTTCCAGCGCGCCTTCAGCAGATAATTCCTTGAGAAAAGATTTCAGGCAAATACGACCATCCTGACCCAGGTTCGCGGAGATTACCCTCGCATGACCTTGATTCAAATCAGGACCACAGACGATTTTCGCATCAGGATGAGCTAACACCTTGGCCGACAAGGGCGTCCGCAATTGGCTATCCAGAATATAGATGGGACGCTTTCTGTCAATGGCCAAGGCACTACGGGCAGCATCTGTATCCAGTTCACGAACTGTCAAAGCAGGGTCATCCTTTAGAATAGTTTCTACGCCAGTGACAATACATGAACTTCTTGCACGCAGGCGCTGCACATCCAGACGCGCACTCGGGGAGGTAATCCACTGACTGCTACCATCAGTTAGCGCGGTACGACCATCCAGCGTACAAGCCATTTTGAGCCTTACAAAAGGGTAGCCCTGCTGGTGGGTCTTATAATGTCCCGGATTGAGTTGCAAGGCACTTTCAGGGTCTGCCTGACGCACAACTTCTATACCAGCAGCTTCTAAAACTGCATAACCCTGGCCCGCATTTAAAGGGTGCGGGTCATAATCAGCTGATACGACTCGCTTGATCCCCTTCTCCACCAGAGTTTTAGCGCAAGCCGGTGTCCGGCCAAAATAACTACAGGGTTCCAGGGTGACATAAAGCGTTGCACCACGTACGTCACCGCTGGCATTTTCAATGGCAATGACTTCGGCGTGATCATCACCAGCAGACTGATGAAAACCCTCACCCAGAATCTCGCCGTCGCGAGCGATAACACAGCCTACCCTGGGATTCGGGTCGGTGGTATAAATACCCCGGCGGGCTAACGTAAAAGCCCTTGCTAGAAAACTCTGGTCATTCATCATCAACATCCGAAATAACCTCATCAGGAAGTTGTCTGTCCGATTCACCAAGTGAATCAATTTCCTTTCGAAATTCGTGAATATCCTGAAAACTTCGATAAACCGAGGCAAACCTGACATAAGCGACTTCATCAAGTTCACGTAATTCAGACATCACTAGTTCGCCTAGATCCAGACTCTTCATCTCCGGCTCTCCCGTGGCACGCAATGCCCGCTTGACTCGAGTTAGCACGGATTCAACCCGTTCAAGGCTGACTGGGCGTTTTTCTAATGCCCGCATCAATCCAAGACGCAGCTTCTCTTCATTAAAGGGTTCTCGATTGCCGTTACTCTTAATCACCCGCGGCATGAGTAATTCAGCAGACTCATACGAAGTGAAACGCTCTCCACACGCAAGACACTCCCGGCGCCTCCTCACCTGATTACCTTCCGCAACCAACCGGCTATCCGTTACCTTGGTTTCACTATGACCACAAAATGGACAATACATCGATTACGCTTCCTTACTCAGCACAGACTCTCTCAGCACAGACTCTCTCAGCACAGACTCTCTCAGCACAGATTCTACCTGATCGATCAACTGATTCCTGAATACAGTTTCCAAAACTTATCCCCTCAAAATACCACGTCATTCATCACACATCATTTACGGCTTTCGCAAACACTATCATGAGACCTATGTACTGATTCCAGTTATTCCAGGAATATAATTCCTATCTAAGCCAGAACCAATTAGAACCGGAAACTGAGAGATTCCTGGCACCACCTTCCTGTCCTATTCAGCCTGAATAAAACAAACGCAATATAATGGATACGAGAGCCAACAAGTAATCTAAATTAGCTTCCCTTAAACGCAAGCGTCAGACCTTAGCCTCATAACTGATCAACCCCTATAACAAAAAACCCGACAACCGGCCCATTGGCAGAAATTCTACAGGAGCCAATGGAAGCAACACAGGTCATGATTAACTTCCGCTAAACGGTCTCTGCTCAAGCTCAGTCCTAAGCCATACTGCCACTAAGCCATAGACAGGAAATAGGGTTGATGAGGGTTCGCGTCGATACTTACCATCAACTTTAGAAACGGTCACTTTAGCAGCCAACTAAATCTGTTAACCAAGTCGCCAACACCATGGCCTCTTCGTGGCTGAGATAGTGTAAAATCCACAACGACGTTATAACGATCTTAGAGAAAAGTTAGATCCGTTTATTAGCGCTTCCACAAGATATTGAAACATAAAGAGATATAATATGGCACAGTATGTTTTTACCATGTCCCAGGTTGGTAAAATTGTTCCACCCAATCGCACCATCTTAGAAAATATCTCCCTGTCCTTTTTCCCGGGAGCAAAGATCGGTGTCCTCGGCCTGAACGGATCGGGCAAGTCGAGCTTACTTCGCATTATGGCTGGCATCGATAAAGACTTCCTTGGCGAGGCAAAACCCCAACCTGAGCTGAAAATCGGTTACCTGGCTCAGGAACCCCAGCTTGATGAAAGCAAAGATGTGCGGGGTAATGTTGAAGATGGTGTACGACCAATCAAAGACCTGCTCGATCAGTTTAACCAGATCAGTGACCAATTCGCTGAGCCCATGAGCGACGACGAGATGACAGTACTGCTGGATAAGCAGGGTGAACTGCAGCTAAAAATAGATGCAGCCGAAGGCTGGGATCTGGAACGTAAACTAGAGATTGCCGCAGATGCGTTACGTCTGCCTCCGTTTGAAAGTGAAGTAGCAAGCCTCTCCGGTGGCGAAAAACGTCGAGTCGCGCTATGTCGACTGCTGTTGTCGAATCCAGACATGTTACTCCTGGACGAACCTACTAATCACCTGGATGCAGAAAGCGTCGCCTGGCTGGAGCGATTTCTTACTAGTTTCCCGGGAACTGTGGTTGCAATCACCCACGATCGATACTTCCTGGATAACGCCGCAGGTTGGATTCTCGAGCTCGATCGTGGACGTGGCTTGCCCTATGAAGGCAATTACTCGGCCTGGCTGGATGCCAAGGCCAAAAGGCTGGGGGTAGAAGAGCGACAGGAACAATCAAGGCAGAAAGCAATTAAGGCAGAACTCGAATGGGTTCGCTCACAGCCCAAAGCACGTCAAGCCAAGAACCGGGCGCGGATGTCCCGTTTCGAGGAACTCAACTCCCAGCAATTTCAAACTCGAAACGAAACTCAGGAACTCTATATTCCGCCGGGCCCTAGACTGGGTGACCAGGTACTTACCCTTAACAATGTCCGTAAGGCCTTTGCCGACAGGCTACTGATATCCGATTTATCGTTTACCGTACCCAAGGGCGCCATTGTCGGAATAATCGGCGGTAACGGAGCCGGAAAGTCGACTTTATTCAGGATGGTCAGCGGTCAGATTACCACCGATGCCGGTAGCATTGAATTAGGAGAAACCGTGCAACTAGGCTACGTTGATCAAAGCAGGGACAGCCTCAGCGATGATAAAACGGTCTGGGAAGAGATCTCTGAAGGCAGTGAAATGATACGTATCGGCAAATATGAGAGTTCCTCCAGAGCCTACGTCGGTCGATTTAATTTTCGCGGCTCTGACCAACAAAAATTGGTCAAGGACTTATCTGGAGGAGAACGAAATCGCGTTCATCTGGCCAAACTCCTGAAAATTGGTGCTAACTTCCTGCTGCTGGATGAACCCACCAATGACCTTGACGTTGAAACCTTGAGGGCGCTGGAAACAGCCATAGAAACCTACCCCGGCTCAATGATGGTGATTTCACATGACCGCTGGTTTCTGGATAGGATAGCAACCCATATACTGGCTTTCGAAGGCGAAAGCGAAGCGACTTTCTTCGAGGGAAATTATAGCGAATATGAAGCAGCCAGAAGAAAAAACTCGAGTGACAACAGCCATTCACCTACCCGAGTCAAATACAAAAAATTAGCCAGCTAGACTCAAGCTAATTCATCAATAAGGTTGATTGCATCTGCCAAGCAGGTAACACCCCTGATCTGAAAATTAGGTATAGATTGCTTTGATACGTTTGCTTTCGGCACGATAGCGACCTCAAAGCCATGCTTGGCGGCTTCACGTAGTCGCTCCTGACCATTGGGTACCGGTCTGATTTCACCGGACAAACCAATCTCCCCAAAGCAAACCAGGTTCTGCGGGAGTACTTTATTGCGAAAACTGGATATAACGGCTAGAACCACCGCCAGATCACTACTGGTTTCATCAACCCTGATACCCCCTACTGCATTTATAAATACATCCTGGTCAGCCACCTGTAGACCCCCATGACGATGCAGGATCGCGAGTAGCATGGCCAGTCGGTTCTGTTCAAAACCCACAGCAACGCGTCTTGGATTAGCAAATGTACTCTGGTCAACCAAAGCCTGGGCTTCTACCAGCAAGGGCCGTGTTCCTTCCCAGACCACCATCACCACACTGCCGGGTGTTGCCTGGGATCCCCGATTAAGAAATATCGCAGAGGGGTTGGCGACATCTTTCAGACCAGTTGCAGTCATCGCAAAAATGCCCAGTTCATTAACTGCTCCAAAACGATTCTTTACCGATCGAAGCGTTCTGTACCGGTTATCCGACTCCCCCTCCAGCATTAAAAAGGTATCAATCATATGTTCAAGCACACGCGGACCAGCGAGACTACCATCTTTGGTTACATGCCCGACAAGAAACAGTACCGTATTGGTTTGTTTGGCTTTCTGGATCAGGGTCGCTGCTGATTCTCTCACCTGAGTGACGCTGCCTGGCGCGGATTCGACCGAGTCCGACTGCATCACCTGAATCGAATCAATCACCAGAATAGTTGGTTTTAGCTTGTCCCAGGTATGGCTGATGTCCTCCACTGCTGTCTGTGACATCACCTTCACCTTATCCAAAGGCAATTTCAGACGAGTTGCTCGCAGCGCAATCTGCGACAAACTTTCTTCACCCGTCACATACAGGGCGGAGTAATTTTGCGCCAGTTCACATAAAACCTGAATCAGCAAAGTACTTTTACCTGCGCCGGGACTACCACTGATCAATATGGCCGATCCTGGCACCAACCCACCACCGAGAACCCGATTGATCTCAGCAGACAAAGTAGGAATCCTGAGCGTACTGGATACATCGACCTGATCAAGCGTCCGGGCTTCTTCGATCACACCGGTAAAACCATCACGCCGGTGACTAGCCTTTGCACTACCCAGATTCAACTGCTTTAGTGTGTTCCAGACACCACAATCATGGCACTGGCCCTGCCATTTGGCATATTCAGAACCACAATCGGAACAGACAAAAGCTATTCTGGACTTTTTCATCCACTGGTTTCCGTATACGACCTGGGCACTCTGGAACTGACATTACACATCAAGGTATAGGACAGCGTTTCAGCCTGACCGGCAATACTTTCTATGGGAATTCTTTGTCCCCAAAGCTCTGCCATATCACCTAGCTGAGCAGTCTGCTCCGATGAGAAGCTAACGGACAACATATCCATTGAGATTCGTCCAACAATTTCCTCTTCATAGCCGTTCAGATAAACCCTGGTACCCTTAGCTATCTCTCGCGGATAGCCATCTGCATAGCCCAGGCCAATGACACCAATACGACCCGGCGAAGATGCTGTCCAGGTACTGCCATAGCCGATGGTCTCTCCGGGACGAATATTCTTTACAGCGATAACTGGCGCGGTGAGTCTCATCGCAGCGCTTAAATCAACCGTTCTATCAAGTAACGGGTTTGCACCAAAAAGCATGATGCCTGGACGAACCCAGTCCAGATGCGATTCCGGAAACGACAATATACCGGCTGAATTTGCCATACTCAGAGGCACCCCTATCGTCTCACCGACTGACAGTAGGGTTTCTAATTGTTGAGCATTCTTAGGGTGGCTCGGTTGATCAGCATCAGAAAAATGACTCATCAGCCCTAGCAACCTCGACTCGGCAATTGCATTAACGAATAAGGGTATTGAAGCTGCTTCGATGCCCAGTCGGTGCATTCCGGTATCAAGTTTTAGCCAAATACGAAGAGAATAGCCCTTGATCAATTCAAGTTGAGCTTGGTCATGAATGACCAGGTCTATATCAAAGTCCGTCGCCACTTCGGCCTGACTTGCCTGGCAGATACCTCCGAACAAAGTAATCGGCTGCTGTATGCCTGCTTCTCGGAGTTGTACTGCTTCATCAAGTCTGGCTACTGCAAAAGCATCTGCTGTAGTTAAGCGTTGAGCCACCTTAATAGCGCCATGACCATAAGCATTGGCTTTCACCACAGCCATAACCTGACTGTTAGGTGCCGCCAACCTGGCCTGATTGAAATTAGACTCAATACTACTGAGACTGATTTCAGCCGTTGCCATCGCCTTGCTCATTGATAATAGTCTTCATAGTCTCGAGCTAAATCTTCGAACTTGGTAAATTGCCCTATAAAAGCCAATTTTTTACGACCGATTGGTCCATTGCGCTGCTTAAGAATGATCACTTCAGCGATACCTTTATCCTCAGTATCATCGTTGTAAACTTCATCTCGGTAGATCGCCATAATCAAATCAGCATCCTGCTCAATGGCGCCTGATTCCCGCAAGTCCGACATAATGGGTCGTTTATCCGTGCGTTGTTCCAAGCCTCGGTTCAACTGGGAACCTGCGATAACCGGACAGTCAAATTCCTTAGCAATGGATTTCAGGGACCGGGAGATTTCAGAAATCTCAACAGCCCGGTTCTCTGGTGTACCCGAAGTCTGCATTAACTGCAGATAATCGACAGCAATCATACCCAGAGAACCATGCTCCCTAACAATACGCCGGCTTCTGCTACGGATCTCGTTAGGTGTCAAAGCCGGTGTATCGTCTACAAACAGAGGTTTATCATTGAGCAATGTAACTGCAGAGGTGAGCCTGGGCCAATCATCATCTCCTAACTGCCCAGTGCGAATTTTCGTCTGATCTATACGTCCCAGAGACGATAACATCCTTAGTATCAAGGAATGCGAAGGCATCTCAAGGCTAAAGACCAGAACTGGCTTTTCACCTTTGATAACGGCACTCTCAGCCATATTCATCATGAGCGCTGTTTTGCCCATGGAAGGGCGGCCAGCAACAATAATCAAATCTGAAGGCTGCAAACCAGAGGTAATTTCATCGATATCTTTAAAACCACTGCTGATACCGGTCAGGGCACCCTTGGTCAGATATAATTCATCAATTTTTTCTACCGCTCTAGTCAAAAGCGGCCGAATAGTTTGCGGCCCGCCTCGAGATGGCCGCTCATCGCCTATCTGAAAAACTTTACTTTCTGCTTCATCAACCAGTCGAGCACTATCTCTGCCCTGAGGATTGAAACCACTCTCGGCAATTTCATGGGCAACGGCAATTAGTCTTCTCACGGTTGCACGTTCAAGTACTATATCAGCATAGGCTGTTACGTTTGAGGCTGTCGGCGTTGAATTAACCAGTTCACTCAAATACTCCATGCCACCGATTTGGTCGAGCTCACCATGAAGTTCCAGGGTTTCACCCAGGGTCACGATATCAAGTGGTTTATTCTGGTCTACAAGCCATTCCATGGCTCGAAAAATTGGACGATGCTCTGACCGATAGAATTCCTCAGCCGACAGAATTGAAGAAATTGTATCCCACGCCTGTGCGTCAAGCATCAGACCGCCCAGTACGGAACGCTCAGCTTCGATTGAATGTGGCGGGACTTTTAATCCCTCCTGACTTTGATCAAACGCGATAGCCAAAGATAACTCTTTTACAAGGATGTTGTACTAGAGTAAATCATCATCACTCAGATGGAAATGATTCCTCGGCTTCAACTACCACTTTTAGACTAGCTTCGACTCCAATATGCAGAGCGATCTCAACTTCGTACTCGCCAACCTGGCGTAGAGGTCCATCCGGAAGGCGCACTTCACTGCGATCAACATCAACACCCATCTCAGATACTTTATCTGCTATATCTCGAACTGTAACTGAACCAAAAAGCTTGCCTTCTTCGCCAACATTCGCGGAAATATTGACCGTAACCGCTTCGATCTCTGTTTTACGCTGCTCTGCCCGGCTTAACTGATCACCTGCCTCTTTGAGCAATTCTGCTTTTCTTGATTCAAATACCTTCAGGTTCTCAGCAGTCGCGGTCACCGCTTTCTCCTGGGGAACAAGGAAATTTCTCCCATATCCAGCTTTTACGCTTACCGTATCACCCAACTTGCCCAGATTTGCAATATTCTCTAAAAGAATGACTTCCATTTCTAACCCTCTTTTAATTCAATCCGCTTTCTTAAATTCATCAAACTGTCCACCAATGCCAATGCTACCAATAGCACACACATCGGCATGAAAAAAAACACCATCGCCAGATAGTAGTAGGTAAACCATTTGCCTGACCATCCTCGCCACTGAAAATACCAATATAAAAAACCAGTTGCTGACATCACAAAAGGCAATGTTAATAGACCCAACCACATTCCAAACTGATCTGAGAACAACACACAACCAGCATTCACCAGCAATAATCCCTGACTCACTCCAGGTGACATTCGCAACTGGCGGAATTCCTGGCCAAAGGCACCAGGATTAAATAATTTGCTTTGCCACCAACGCGCCAAAATAAGTAGCAGAACCATGAGATAAGCCTGACCCATGGCAAAATAAGCCAAAAAAGCTCGCCTCGCCTGCTCTGGAGTAGGCACCTGCAAGTCGCTCTCAAGCTGACTCACCATGTCTAGATACCAATCTATGATCGATGTCACAATCTGGACTGCACTGAGCTGAAAAATCCAACTCCCCATGCTGGCTAGCAACACCGCTGCCAGTAGAGTCAGCTCCCATGAAATGCTGCTTCTCAAAATCATCGCCAGGATAGCAGTACCGATGAGCGCTATCAGAGCACTTGAGTCGCCGACCAGATAGTAACTGGCTGCCAGTGGAAGAATAGCCCAGAGCAATACTAGACTGCCCTCCTTGCTACCCTTACGCAAAATAACCAGTGAAACAATCGATGCGCTGATCCAACTGAACAACGGAAGTGCCGAACCCAATAATGCAGCCCCGCTTGCCTGCGTCCGTCCACGCATTACAAATTCTGCGAGTGCACGCACCGATTTTCTCCTTCAGCTTTTACTTATGGGCATCCGTATAGGGAAGCAACGCTAAGTATCTCGCCCGCTTCACCGCTTTTGCTAATTGTCTCTGGTACTTGGCTTTAGTTCCGGTAATACGACTAGGAACAATTTTACCTGTCTCTGTAACATAAGCTTTAAGCAAATCGATATCTTTATAATCAACTTCCTTTATTCCCTCAGCTGTAAACCGACAATATTTTCTTCTTCGAAAAAAACGTGACATATTTATTCCCCCTGCTCGCTTTCAGCTGTTTCCTCAACGACAGCCTCTTCAGTACTGGCTTCGCCCTGCTCACTCACCTTATCTTCCTGCTGACTTTCAACGCTCGCTTCTGGAACCTTTTTATCTTCGGTCTGAGTTGGTTGTGGTCGACTCCGTTCCTCTCGATCCTTGCGTTCCTTGCTTTCATTTTCGATCTTCATAATAGGCGATACGACTACATCCGCCTGCTTACGACCCATAATTAAGTTCCGCAGAACAGCATCATTGAAACGAAAAGATGCACTCAGCTCATCGAGTGTTTCAAGATCACATTCGATATTCAAAAGTGCGTAATGAGCTTTAAAGATTTTGTTTATAGGATAGGCAAGTTGTCTTCTACCCCAATCTTCTGTGCGATGCACAGTGCCGCCCGCCTGGGTAATTAAATTGGAATAACGTTCGATCATTCCAGGCACCTGTTCACTTTGACCAGGGTGCACCAGAAAAACCACTTCATAGTGTCTCATGCTTGAGCTCCTCTCGGTATATTGCCGCCCAGATCATTAGTCAGGTGCGGCAAGGAGTTAATGTAAAAAAGGGGCGCAATAGTAAGCAATTGCCGACCAATATGCAAACTGATTTCTCTAACAATCACAGACCAATAGATAAACGACTTTCAACTATGCCTCTGCCGCTGCATCTCGTAGAGACAAATCCCGGTTGCAACACTGACATTAAAGGTAAATTTTGGGTTAGACATAGGGATGCTAGCCCAAAGGTCACACTGTTTAGCGGTATTGTGACGAATTCCCCGTTCTTCTGAACCCATCACAATGGCAATGTCACGACAGAAATCAATCGCCTCAATGTTCTGCTCCTCATCGGCTCTCGTACCCAGAACCCAGACACCTGATTCCTTCAGCAGACGAATGGTACGCGCCAGGTTGACCACTTCAATATAGGGAATCTGGCTAGCTGCGCCTGAAGATCGTTTCATGGCAATACTGTTAAGTGGCGCGGTTCCGTGCTTAGGCACGATCACTGCATCTACGCCTGCGGTAGCTGCACTTCTCAGGCAAGCTCCAAGATTGCCGGGGTCAGTGACCCCATCGAGAATGAGGAAACATCTCTGATGCTGCAGCGGATCTAAAAAGTCTTCAATTTTATGGTTAGCCACGGGATCTTCATCGGCCAGAAACACAGCACCCTGGTGGTTAGCCTGCTCACCAGCAATCTCATCCATGTTTTGCTTAGCTGTCCACTCTAATGGAATGCTTTGATCCTCAGCCAGACGCTTAAGTTCATCGAGTCGTTTGGAACGTTTACCAGTGATCATCAACAACCGACCGCTTGAGCCATCTAGCAATGCCTGCCGTACCGGATGAATGCCAAATATTGAATTTGCCTTCACTTCACTCTAACCTTTTCTTCTCGGTTTTTTGTGTTTAGTCCTGAACCCTTTCTTAGCGGTAGTGTCGTGACGCTTGCGTGTCTTCCGAGTCGACTTGCTGCCACGGGCAAGTGGCTGGTGTGATAGCAACTCGAAATCAACCTGACCTTGCTCACTGTGAATATCAGCTATCTGCACTGTCACAGCATCACCTAAACGAAATGAAACTCCGCTGCTGTCAGAATGAAGACGCTGATGCTCGGCATCAAAGCGATAATACCCCCCGGAGAGGCTTTTCAATGAAACCAAGCCTTCAACAAATAGCTGATCTAGTTCAACAAAGAAACCAAATTTAGTCACACTAGTGATGATGCCGCCAAAATCTTCCCCCAGAAACTGTTTCAGGTATTCGCATTTAAGCCATTCCAGCACTTCATATACAGCACCATCTGCTCTTCGTTCCGTCTGACTGGCCGCTAACGCCAACACTTCCATCGACTCCGAATCATAAGGATATGGCTCAGGACTAACCGAACCGAGCTGACGTCGCAAATGTGGAATCGAACCATCTGAACTAATCAGGTGCTTGATTAAACGATGGTTAATCAAGTCAGCAAGCCGCCTGATAGGCGAAGTAAAGTGTCCATAAGCAGGATAATTTAGACCAAAATGGCCAGAATTCTCCTGGCTATAAATCGCCTGTTTCATAGACCTGAGGACAACCATCTGTAGCGCTTTTGCATAAGGCCTGGTACTCACCTGATCTAAAATTTTCTGGTAATCCCTGGCTGAGACCTGGTGATTGCTTGGATCAAGCGATACCCCAAACTGCGCCAACATATTGCTCAGATAAGTTAACTTTGCCTCGTCTGGCTTCTCGTGCACTCTGTATAAGCCGGGCAATCCTGCCTGTTCAATCAAACCAGCGGTAGCCACATTGGCGCATAACATGCATTCCTCAATCATACGGTGGGCATCATTCCTGGCAACGGGTTGCAAACTAGACAAAGTGCCCTGCTCATCCCAGGCGATGTGTAATTCTCTGGTATCAATCTCCAATGCACCTCGGCTTAACCGAGCTTTAAGAAGGCATTGATAGAGCTGAAACAAACTATCAATTGCTGCAGGCAAGGGCGATGCCGGTGCAAATACGGTACGATTACCAGCAATATAATCGGCTACCTTTGAGTAGGTCAGTCTAGCCTTAGAATGAATTACCGCTTCATAGAATAGATAATCTTGCAGCTTGCCATCAGTTGAAATATCCATCTCACAGACTAGCACCAACCGATCCTCATCGGGCTTCAGAGAACACAATCCATTGCTGAGTTTCTCGGGCAGCATGGGGACCACTTGCTGGGGAAAATAGACCGAAGTGCCGCGAACAACCGCCTCTTTATCAAGCGCCGTTCCCTGCCTGACATAATGGGCGACGTCAGCTATAGCAACGCGAAGGCACCAGCCTGTATCGGTTTGCTCACAAAACACAGCATCATCAAAATCACGGGCGTCCTCACCGTCAATAGTGACGAAGTCCAACTCTCGCAAATCAAATCTAGACTGTATTTCTGACGCCGGTATCCGCGCAGGAATTTTATTCACCTGTTGGTTGACCGAATCAGGAAAAATGTAAGGTATGGCATGATTCTGGAGGACTACTTCTATTTCCGTGGATGGCGTTAACTGATCAGCAAGCACCTCTATAATTCGACCTTGAGGGGGCGATGACCATCCAGGTTGACGGGTAATTTCAATGGAAACAATCTGCCCGCTATGCATGCCGGCAGGAACAGCCTGCTCGACTACAATTTCATGCTTGATTCGCCTATGCAATGGCTCAACCACAGCAGCCCCAGCAGAGACGACTAACCTCCCTGCCAAATGCTGTGTACGCCGCTGAACTACTTCTGTGATCCGGCCTTCTAGTTTGCCTCGTCTTCTCTGACTGGCAATTTCCACCCTGACTTCATCACCATGAAAGACGCTGCGCATTTCCCGTTCCGAAAGGAATACATCATCGTCCTCTGAGGAGGTCTGCAGGAAACCAAATCCATCTGGATGGGCGAGAACACGACCAGTGGCAACATCGGCTTTAGAGGCAATCCAGTAAGCGTTCCGCTTATCCCGGCTGACCTGCCGAGATTTAGCCATTGCAGCCAACCTGGCCTTAAGCGCAGCCTTCTGGTCCATCCCTTCCAGCCCGAGTCGCTTTGCCAACTGCCGGGCCGTCAAAGGGCTCCCTTCCTTTACCAAAGTTTCGAGAATATACTCACGACTGGCTATCGGATTAGCATACCTTCTCGCCTCTCGTTTAGAGTGGGGGTCCGTGGCCAAAGATGGCTCCTTTATTCAACGCATTGACAGATTCTCTCTGTCCTTGTAATCTGCGCAACCTCATTGCCGAGGTGGTGGAATTGGTAGACACGCTAGCTTCAGGTGCTAGTGGGGGTAACCCCGTGGAGGTTCAAGTCCTCTCCTCGGCACCATTTATTTAAAACCAGCACAACCTACAACTAGCTATAAAACTAGGATAAATGTTTAAAGCTGGATAAAAATTATACCCTTTCTATCGCAAAATCACCTTCTCAGCCTCTAGAGCTCGAGGATTTACGATAAGCCCTGAATTAAACAAGAAAGGGAGCTATTTCCGCTTCACTAAGCCCGGCCTTTAATGCCGCTGTACAAATCGCTTGCCAGGATCCATCATCGATAGGAATACCCTCTTGCAACCTGGCCTGCTTGGCCTCCCTTTCTGGATCCCCTGGAATCCTGACCTTGTCAAAACCTTCTGCTGGAGCAGAAGATCTGAGCCAATCCTGCATCCCTTCGACTTCTCTTTGAAAACCTTTAAGACCACCAAAAAGATTTGGATCAATAATCAACATCAACATATGATTAACTGTCGAGTCCTGTTGCCTCTCTACATCCTGCATAGTCCATTCACCTGCCAGTCCACCCCCGAGTAATTCACAGATGAGCGCCAATCCATAACCTTTATGCTCTCCAAACGGACCCAAAGAGCCGCCTTCAGCAATTGCCTTGGGATCGGTTGTAGGAAATCCTTGCGCATCAAATAAGCTACCAGCAGGGACCGGTTCTTGTTTTAAAGCGGCGACTCGAACTTTGCCCAGAGCGATCGCACTCGTTGCCATATCCAGAACCAGGGGCTCCCCTTCAGTCGGCACTGCACAACAGAATGGATTGGTCTGCATGCGTTTTTCCCGGCCACCCCAGGGTGAAACAAAAGGCGGATGACCCACCACGTTGACGAAGTGAATAGAAACCAACCCTGCTTTCGCACAGTGTTCTGCATAAGTACCAATGCGACCCAAATGATGGTTATTGCGAGAGCCAACACACGCAATACCCATCTCAGTGGCCTTTTTGATACCCAGGTCGGTTGCCTGTCGCCCGACTACCTGACCAAAGCCAAGCTGGCCATCCACTAACAGCACAGCACCTTTATCCAATTTAACCTTGGCATCGGATTCGACAATCAGACGGCCCCGTTGGGCACTACTCACATACGAGGGAATCATACCCACACCGTGGGAATCGTGTCCTTTCAAATTGGCCTCAACCAGATGCTCGGCTGTTTCCTGCGCCTTATCCTCTGGCGCTTTCAGTCGCACAAAAATCTTGGTTGCAAATGCCTTGAGACGCTTTTCATCTATGAGCATGGATTTTCCTCGCTAGCCATTTAAAACGAAATACTTCGCTGATGTCAGGAAAAAAACAAACCATCCAGCCGCCATTACTGACGCCAGCATCTACTTTAGTGCTATAGCGTCTTCCCAGTGCCCATTTAAACAAAGGGAACCAGGTATTCAGAAAATATCCCTGAGAACGATGGTGTCTTCGCGATCCGGGCCGGTAGAAACAAAATCTATCGGTATCCCGCAAACAGCCTCAATTTTGTCCAGATAGTCCCTAGCAGTCGCTGGCAGGTCAGCCAGCGCTCGGACTCCAGCTGTTGCTTCCTGCCAACCAGGCACTGTCTCGTAAACCGGCCTGGGATCATCTGGCCTACTATGGTCATAATCGACGCAGATCGCTATTTCATCTAAACCATCTAGAACATCCAGTTTCGTCAAACAAATCGCCGACAAACTGTTAAGTTGGGCAACTCTTCTCAGTGCATAACCATCGAACCAGCCACACCGTCTTGGTCTACCTGTGGTCGAACCAAATTCATGACCCTTTTTAGCCAGATACATCCCTGTTTCATTGAGTAACTCGGTTGGGAATGGCCCTTCGCCGACTCGAGTAGTGTAGGCTTTGGTAATACCAAGAATATAATCCAAATCCAATGGCCCAATCCCACAACCTGAGCTGATAGCGCCAGCCGTAGTATTTGAAGAGGTTACAAATGGATAGGTTCCATGATCTATATCCAGCAGGGCTCCCTGTGCACCTTCAAAAAGAATCTCTGCGCCAGCTGCTTTAAGTTCACCCAGTTGGGCAACAACGTCGCCTACTATCGGCTTTAATCGATCTACATAGGCTAATGAAGCATCCTGACACTCCGTCAGGCTAATTGCCTTGGAGCCAAAATAATTCTCCAGGACAAAATTATGATAATCGAGTAATTCTTCAAGCTTATAGGTAAGAGTCTGTTCATTGAACAGATCCTCTACACGCAGGCCACGCCGAGCCACCTTATCTTCGTAGGCAGGTCCAATCCCTCGCCCTGTTGTGCCTATTTTCTGGTTACCCCTGCGCTCCTCTCGACAGGCATCAAGCGCAATATGGTAGGGCATGATCAGTGGGCACCCTGAACTGACCTGTAGCCGATCTGCTACTGACAGGCCTGTTGCTTCCAGTTCATCAATTTCTGCAAACAGGGCAGGAATGGATAGCACCACACCATTACCTATTAAACACCTCACATCCTGCCTTAATATACCTGACGGGATCAGATGAAGAACGGTTTTAACACCATTAACAACCAGGGTATGTCCGGCATTATGGCCTCCCTGAAAGCGAACTACAGCTGCCACTTTTTCAGTCAGAAGATCTACAATTTTACCCTTACCTTCATCACCCCAGTGAGTACCAATCACGACTACATTCTTATTCATACTTTACCATTCTCAAATCGGTTGCAAATTTGCCATTGTTCACCATTCCAAACCAGCTCCTGCTCATGATCTAGGTACTCGATTGACCCCTCAATCACACGTAAACCCTGTGCACGCAATGCTTCTATTTTAACCCAAAGCGCTTGCTGGTCACCGTTGGAATCAGCCCGAACGACCATTGCCGGAGACTCCTTTGATGCTGTGATTTGATCAACCAGTGGTAGCAAATGTAAATCAAAGCCTGTTGCAGCCCGGCGCCGACCAAAAACCTCACCAATATGATCATACCGCCCCCCTTTGGCAACGGTCTCTCCTGACGAACCGACATAGGCAGCGAACACAGCACCGGTATGGTAGCTATAGCCTCGTAACTCACTTAAATCAAAACTGATTTTTACATCAGGATAACGGCAGGTAAGCCCTTCTGCGATGAATTCGAGCCGGTCGAGCGCGGCCAGCACATCCGTCATATCCCTGAATAGATGCCTGGCCTTCGGTAACACCTCTAGGCCACCACAGAGCAAGGGTAATTCACAGATCATCTCTTTTACGCGCTCATCAAGGCCATCTTGCTGTGCAGATTTGACGAGCTCATCATGCGCCTTACGTTGAACCAGAGAAAAATATCGCTCACTATTATCCAACGAAATTTCAGTATGTCGAAGTATTTCTCTGAAGACGGACACATCGCCCAGCTCTATCTGCAGATCGCGGGTCTGCAACGCTAGTAGAGCAGCTGTCATTAGACTGACAATTTCCAGATCAGCTGCCCAGCTAGGGTCACCAAATAGTTCAGCACCCACTTTCATGGGGGTACGTGAAGCTAGCATATTATCAGGACGACTATGCAGAACCGTACCCGCATAACACAATCGAGTTGCACCTGTTTGATGCAGGCTATGGGCATCAATCCTGGCAATCTGCGGCGTCATATCTGCACGCAAGCCCATATGTCGACCCGTTAACTGATCAATGACTTTAAAGGTCTGAATATCCAGATCCTTACCTGTCCCTGTCAGTAAGGACTCTAAAAACTCAACCATGGGTGGAATAACAAATTCATAACCCCAGCTCTGAAACTGATCCAGCAGCAGACGCCTGGCTTTTTCAAGTTTAGCTGCAGTTTCTGGCAGCGTGTCTTCAACACCATCAGGTAACAACCAACGGTCTATTTTTTCCATATCACTTGGTTCAGTCACCCTGTACCGCCTTGAAGGTTATTACCCAAAGTATCTCGATGAGTCAGTTCTATCGCGACAGTGACGGCATCATGCAATCACATAGAGAAGAAAAGTGCCCAATAACATCAGTACCAGACCCAGTATCCGTATAACCCGGTCATCCGCCTGACTCAACTGCGCCATCATGCCACGCCAGCCTCCTGGACTAATAAAAGGTCCCATTCCTTCCAACACAAGGACTAGGCAGAGTGCCACCCACAGATCATGTAGCTGCAATTTCCTGTGCCTACTTGAATACTATCGGCACAACTACCGGTTGATTCTTCATTTGCGTTCTATTTGACTTTTACTTTCGTTCAGGTAACTGAAAAAATCACTATCTGGATCGAGTAGCAAAATGTCACTTTTCTGAGAAAAGGTTCTTCTATAAGCTGACATACTTCGGTAAAACTTATAAAACTCTGGATCCTGACTGAACGCTGCAGCATAGAGACTAGCAGCCTGGGCATCCCCTTCACCGCGGGTTTCTTCAGCATCACCATAAGCATTAGCTAAAATAACTTCTTTCTGTTTATCCGCGTCTGCTATTATTCCAACCGCCATCTCCTGACCTTTTGCACGATGTTCTTTGGCCTCGATGTCACGTTCAGTCCTCATACGACTATAAACGGACTGGCTCACTTCCTCGGGCAAGTCAATCCGCTTCACTCTGACATCAACAACATGAATCCCTAGTTTATCATCAGCCTCCACATTCAATTTGTTGACCAGGTCAATCATCAGTTCATCTCTTTGCCCAGACACTACTTCATGCAAAGTTCTATTACTGATCTCATTTCTTAACCCGTTATTGACCCTTTCCTTAAGCAACTCCTCGGCCCGCCTTTGATCGCCCGAGGTCGCCGTATAATACTTTGCTACATTCTGGACCTTGAATTTCGCAAATGAATCAACAATCAACGCTTTCTTTTCCAAGGTCAGAAATCTTTCCGCGGGGGCGTCAACGGTCAACACCCGACCGTCGAAAATACGCACATTATCAACAAACGGTACCTTGAAGTGCAATCCCGGGGGTATATCAGAATTACGTACCTCCCCAAACCGCAGCAATACTGCTCGTTCCAATTCAGTAATGGTATAAACTGAATTCACTAATATCAGTCCGGTTACAACCAGCCCTACCAAAATCACCATTATTCTATTTGCCATCGTCATTCCCTCAATTTCTTAGGTCGCGTTATTATCGCTCTGGTCTTCTATTGCCGCTCTCGTCGTCTATTTCCAACAGCACTATCTTGAGGTCTTTGCGACGCGGAGTTAGAACCTGCAGTCCCCATATTAAACGTGTTTGGAACGGCTTGTTGCATGATTCTATCTAGAGGAATGTACATCATGTTATTACCCCCCTTGACATCAATCATGACCTTGGATGAGTTTGTCATAACGGATTCCATGGTATCGATATACATCCGTTCACGAGTCACTTCCGGCGCCAATTTATACTGGGTATAGAGCTTCCTGAATCGCTCAGCCTCACCTCGTGCCTGTGCGATGACTCGTTGCTGATAACCATCGGCCTCTTCAATATATTTCTGTGCTTCACCTCTAGCCTCTGGAATAACCTGGTTTGCATAGGCATCGGCTTCATTACGAACCCTGACTTCGTCCTCGCGGGCACGAATTACTTCATCAAAGGCTTCACGTACTGCATCTGGTGGTGCCGTTTCATCTATATTAACTCGTTCAACGCTGATGCCGGTCTGGTAAGCATCCATATATTCCTGAATCCGGAGTTTTACCTCAGCCCCCAACAATTCCCGTCCCTCAGTTAACACTTCATCCATTTCAGTGCTACCAACCACATGCCGAACTGCACTTTCGGCTGCCTGGTACAGACTATTTTCAGGGGCCTTTACCTTCAATGCATAATTTTTAACATCGCCGATAACATACTGTACGGTGAGCTTAACCTTTACAATATTCTCATCTTCGGTCAGCATTTCAGACTCATGCGGGTGCGATCGAACGCGAGTCTTATTATAAATCAGAACTTTATCTATCAATCTTGGATTCCAGTGGATTCCAGGCTGCACTACTGCATCCTGGATCTTACCGAACCTGAGAACTACACCACGTTCCTGCTCATCGACTGTATAGACGCCCAACAAAAAATACACGGCGACGAGGACAACCCCAACAATGGCCAGCATTGAACCGCCAGCTCTGTTACCCTTAGAGGCACCCCCTCCAGAGCTTCCTGAGCCGCGACCAAACATCTTGCTGAGATTGTCTTGTAACTTCTTAAAAGCCTCATCTAAATCAGGTGGTCCCTGATCGTTTCGGTTACCCCAAGGATCTCGGTCTCCAGAGTTCCCATTGCCGGGTTCATTCCAAGCCATAACATTCTCCATTTCGCAATTTAGCGATTGTCTATCTTCCCATTAATCTCTTGATTATGCATTGTATAACTCTGCATCAATGCAGAATTCAATTTATCAAGATTATGTTTTTCAATGCGCAGATGCAGGTCGATTACTCCAGTATCATGAGTAACTTCCCTGATAACACACCCCATATTAAAACACTTGGCTCGAATCATACCTTGTTCTGGTTTCAAGCTGACAGTTGCTTTTACGAGTTCGCTGCCCAGCAATTCATCGATACAATTCAACATCGCATCCAAGCCTTCTCCACGCAGCGCCGAAACACAGACGCTCACTGGTTTACCACTGCTATCCCGACGAATCACCGGCATATCCGTAGTGACCAGGTCGGATTTGTTTAATACCAATAACTGCGGTATCTGCTCCGCACCAATTTCAGACAACACGTTATTGACTGCATCTATTCTTTCCTGCTTCTCCGGGGCAGCCGCATCCACTACATGTAAAATCAAAGCAGCATGTGTCACCTCTTCCAAGGTCGCTTTGAAGGCTTCAATCAGCGTATGAGGTAAGGCTCGGATAAAACCAACCGTATCGGAAAGTATCATTTTCCCCGTTAACGGTAACGGTATCTGCCGTAAAGTAGGATCAAGGGTCGCAAACAACTGGTCGGCAGCGTGTACCTTGGCGTCGGAGAGAGCGTTAAACAAAGTCGATTTGCCCGAGTTTGTGTATCCAGCCAGGGCTACAGAAGGCGTCTGAGAGCGCTGTCTGGCCTTTCGATTCTGACCACGCTGACGTTGCACCTTTGCCAATCGCTGATTGACCTTCTTTGTTCTTGCTCTCAACTGACGTTGGTCAGCTTCTAACTGGGTTTCACCATCGCCGGACAGGCCGGCACTGGCTCCCTGGCCTTTGCCTGAACCACCACGCTGCCTATCAAGATGGGTCCAACCTCTCACCAGCCGAGATGCCGCGTGTTGTAATTGCGCCAGCTCTACCTGTAACTTGCCTTCGTGGGTTCGGGCCCGTTGAGCAAAAATTTCCAGGATCAAACCAGTTCTACCCATGACTCTTCTACCGGCGGCCTGTTCTATATTCTTTTCCTGAGACGGAGACAGGTCTTCACTGAATACAATGATCCCTGCGTCCGCCTGTTCTGCTTCCAAGCAGATTTCCTGAAGCTTTCCTGATCCAACCAAACTCTTCGGATGAGGTATTTTTCTGGGATTGGTTATAACAGCAACCGTGTCCAATCCAGCAGATAATACTAACTCTTCCAGCTCTTCAAGCGTGGCTAGGTTCGATTCAACACTGCTTGAAAAAACCAGCAAAGCACGTAATCCTGCTTCAGGTCTGTCAATGAACAATTTAGCGACCATCAAAAACTAGATTTCACTCGATTCTTCCTCTGCATAATCAATAACCACTGCTTTAGATGGAACAATAGTTGAAATGGCTGATTTGTAAATCATTTGATTAACGCTATTGCGCAATAATATGACGAATTGATCGAAGGATTCGATCTGTCCCTGCAACTTAATACCACTAACTAAGAATATTGAAACCGGTATTCTTTCCTTTCTGAGTACATTCAAAAAAGGTTCCTGTAATGATTGCCCCCTAGGCATAGCGGCTCCTAATCTATTATTTGTATGTGTAAAAAACATTGCAACCTGAACATAACTACCCCATACCTACGATCCATTTGCAATGTTGCCACCAGATGATCTTAGCCGACCTGGTGATGACTGGCACGGCCTCTCCTCGTTCCTATATGCTGCCAAACCTTACGATTTTCAATGCCTCGGATAGAATTGGCTGATCTAAAACAATCAAATTCTGCCAGCTGCGCAACCAGGTATATTGCCGCTTGGCCAATTGCCGGGTGGCAACAATGGCCTTGTGTCTCATTTCATCGTAATCGCAGCGCCCTTCCAAATAGTTCCAAACCTGACGATAACCGACTGATTTCATGGCCGGCAGGCCGGGATCAATTCCAGGCAGGTCTCGAATTTTAGTGACCTCATCGATGAGGCCCTGATCCAGCATCTGATCAAATCTCTGCTCAATCCTGCTATGAAGTAACTTTCTATCTGCTGGCACAATGGCAATTTCAGTCAAATCAAAAGGACAGGGCTGATTGCCCGCCTCGATCAACTGACTCATTGACTTTCCGGTCAGCTCATACACCTCTAGGGCACGTTGTAATCGCTGTGTATCTGCTGCATTGATTCTACTCGCTGCGCGGGGGTCTATTTTTTTCAGTCTGTCATGCAGACCAGTCCAGCCATGCTCAGCTGCTTCTTGGGTTAACGCAGACCGAACTTTTTGGTCAGCTGCAGGAAGCGGCGCGATACCATCGCGCAACGCTTTTATATAAAGCATGGTACCTCCCACCAGCACTGGCAAGCTTCCTCGACCCAGAATCTCACCTATCAGCCTGATCGCATCCTCGCGAAAATCAGCGGCAGAATAAGGATTACTGGCATCACGAATATCAATGAGATGATGGGGTACTGCAAACTGCTGATCCGAGTCCGGTTTCGCACTGCCAATATCAAAGCCCCGGTACACCTGTGCAGAATCAACACTGATGACTTCCAGCGGTACCTGCTTGGCTAATTCATAGGCGAGGCCTGATTTCCCACTCGCTGTCGGGCCCGTTATCACCAGGGCCTGGATCATTATCGGCCTCGCATAAAAAGACTATCGAGTTCACCCAGAGATAGTTGGAACCAGGTAGGCCGACCATGATTACACTGGCCACTGCGTTCTGTCTCTTCCATATCTCTTAATAGCGCATTCATTTCATCCAGCGTTAACTTTCGATTTGCCCTGATTGAACCGTGACACGCCATCGTAGAGAGAACCTCATCACGATTTTCTTCCATCCTAGCACTGCTGCCATATTCCAGCATATCCGCGACAACATCACGAAGTAGCTGTTCAGCACTGGATCGACCCAGTAATGCCGGAACACCCCTGATGACGATCGATTCCGCTGACGCGGGTTCCACCTGCAAACCTAATCCAGCTAAATCTGCATTCATCTGCTCAACAATCTGAACTTCTTTATCGCTCATAACCACGCTGATCGGAACCAATAAAGGCTGGATTTTCAACCCCTCCTTTTCAATGGATTGTTTCAGTTGTTCGTAAGTAATTCTTTCGTGTGCGGCGTGCATATCAACGACAATCAAACCGGCCCGATTCTGGGCAATAATATAAACACCATGAAGCTGAGCCACGGCAAAACCTAACGGCGGGATCACCTGATCTTCCTCAGCCCCCAAATTGCTTCCCGGATCCTGTACTGCCATCGCCATCCACGACTTGGGGCCACCTGCTGTCTGTGACAGACTCGAGAATCCTGAAGCAGACCCAAAGTTAATAGGCCTCTGATTAAAACTTGGTAATGACTCAGCAAATTCACCAGCACTGCCACCCCCAAACTGACCGTCGACAATGTGCCCCTTGACCTCATCAGGACGCACAGAGGCAAGCACTCTGTTAATGGTCCTGTAAATAAAATCATGGACTCCACGGCTATCTCTAAACCGCACCTCATGCTTGGTAGGATGAACGTTAACGTCCACCCGTGCAGGGTCTACCTCAAGGAATATGGCATAGGCCGGATGGCGTCCGTGATAAAGCACGTCCGAATATCCTTGCCGCACGGCATGACTCGCCACCTTGTCTCTGATGGTTCTGGCATTCACAAAAAAATACTGCTGGTCGGCCTGACTTCTTGAATAAGTCGGCAGGGAAATCCAGCCCCGCAGGGTCATATCAAGCCGGGTTTCTTCAAAATAAAGCGCTTGGTCAACAAATGGCTGTCCAAAAACCATGGCGATCCTACGCTTTTCATCCAAGTCTGTTTCGGCGGCGCGGAACTGGCGAATCACCCTGCCATTATGCGTCAAGGTCATACTGACGTTCGAGTGACTCAAACTCACCTTGCGAATAATGTCTTCAATTCTCTGTAATTCAGTGCGTTCGGTGCGAAGGAATTTTTTCCTGGCTGGCGTATTAAAAAACAGATCACGGACCTCAACACTGGTACCGCGCCTGTGCGCAGCCGGTTCAAGTAGGCTGTGCATACTTTCACCCGCAGACCTCACGGACCAGCCGGATTTACTATCGGTTGCATTAGAAGTCAGCACCAGTCTTGATACCGATGCTATCGAAGCAAGCGCTTCACCCCTGAAGCCCAGCGTAGTAATGCCCTGCAAGTCTTCCTGATCGACAATCTTCGAGGTAGCATGCCGGGCCAAGGCTAATTCAAGATCTTCCTTGATAATACCTGAACCATCATCACGAATACGGATCAGTTGGCTACCGCCGGCTTCCAGCGTAATGTCAATGGATTGCGCCTGCGCATCCAGGGCATTTTCTAAAAGCTCCTTAACAACCGACGCAGGTCTCTCGACGACTTCTCCGGCGGCAATCTGGTTAGCCAGTCTATTGGTCAGCGCATAAATACGATTGTTCATTTGCGGTGGGGTATCCTCAACGTCTGTCCGATCCTAATGGTATTCGCATTTAACGCATTCTCACGCTTTAGATCTTCAAACCTCACATTATATCTCAAAGCAATCTCTGAAAGCGTATCACCCCGCCTGATCACATGGGTAATCACCGGCCGAGATATCGGCTCCTGCCTGACTGCTAGTAGCGTACCGTTCGGCGGTGTTCGACTGAAGTACTTATTTATACCAGCGAAGATCCCAGCCGCCAGCTTCTTCTGATGTTTTCTCGATGCCAGGTTGCGTGCCTCTCCTGGATTCGAGATAAAACCGGTTTCAATCAATAATGATGGAATATCCGGCGATTTAAGAACGATGAAAGCAGCCTGTTCAACATTTTTCTTATGCAACCTGGTAATGGGTTTAATCCCCAGCAAGATAGCCTCGCCCATTTCAAGACTGGCACTTAAACTAGCTGTCTGGGAAAGATCTAACAGTACACCAGCGAGCATGTCATCCTTATCATCCAGGCTGACACTGCCTACACCACCAATTAAATCAGCCCGGTTTTCTTTTTCGGCAAGCCATTTAGCCGATTCACTGGAAGCGCCATCCTGAGAAATCGCATATACCGACGCCCCATTAGCTGAACTCGTCTTCCAGCCATCTGCATGAATGGAAACAAAAACATCGGATTGGTTCTCCCTGGCTATCGCGGTTCTTTTACGATGCGCAACATAGTAATCTCCCTGTCGGGTCAGCACTCCTTTATAGCCATAGGTTCGATCAGCGACGGCCTTTAGTTCTCTGGCAATAGCCAGCACGACTTTTTTCTCATATAGCTTGCCTGGACCAATAGCGCCGGGGTCATCACCGCCGTGCCCGGGATCAATTGCTATGACTATTTCCCTGGGTTTCAAATCTGCTGAACCAGCACCCTGAGGGGGACTTTGTATCTGCTGATCTTCAGTGAATAAGTCGATCACCAGACGGTCCCGGTACTGGGCAATGGGCGTTAGAATGAAACTCCTTGGCTTTACCTCTTGTTTTAAATCAAGAACGATACGCAGATTTTCCTGAGACGGCGGCGAAAACCTGACTGCAGCGATGGGCGTTGTTTCGATGCCGAGTTCGGCTATTTCAGCCTTCAGGTCAGTGCGGTGCATTCCCGTATCATTGAGATCAATCACCAGTCTTGGCGGATTTTCGAGCATAAACAATTTATGTTCTACTGGACCACTGAGATCAAATACCACCCTGGTTTTTTCTGGGTCGGGACGGATTCTTATGCCATCAACAGACTGCTGCGCTAGCGCCGTCATAGTTGCAAGCAGCATCAGTAAAGCCATACCGGCTCGTTGCAGGAAACCTAAATTCTGCAATCTATCCGCTCCTGAAAACCTTCTAGCTGCCGCAGTACCCTCTGCCCTTTTGAAGAAAAAGAAGTGATCACTGCGCTCCGTTCAGCCTTATTTGTATAAGTCAGAGTCACCACTAAATCCTGTTGCGGTAAATACCCATCACCTTTTTCCGGCCACTCAATGACACATAAATTACTGGTATCAAAGTACTCCTCAGCCCCCAAATAGTGTAACTCTTCTGGATGCCCCAGTCTGTACAAGTCGAAATGAATAACGGCCTGATCCTGGATCAGATAAGGTTCTATCAGTGTGAAGGTCGGACTTTTGACAGCACCTGAATATCCCAAGGCCCGAAGTAAACCTCTGCACAAGGTGGTTTTCCCGGTTCCGAGATCTCCCTGCAAAAATACCAAACCACCCCCATCCAGCAGGATACTCAGCTCAGCACCGAGTGCCTCGGTCTTACGAAAGTCAGTTAATTTAATTTTCAAGATATTTCTTCACCCGACAATAGTCGGCCAATTACCAGCGGTAAGTCCGATGCAGTCAGACCCACCTCTCCCAGTTGCGTGGCCAGATACTCAGCAGCCCTGGCATGATTAACAACTCCCATACAGGCAGCCTCATAAAGACTGCCTGTTTGTCCTATCAGGCTGCCAATAACACCAGCAAGCACATCTCCCATTCCAGCGGTTGCCATTCCCGGGTTGCCAAAAGGACACAGACTGAATTGCTCACCGCCATGAACCAGACTACCCAGGCCTTTTAGCACAGCCACACCACCATAGCGTCCACGCAATTCGGTAGCGACCTTGTAACGATCATCTTGCACCGATGCGACACCCAACAATCTCGCTGCTTCTTTGGAATGAGGCGTCAGAATCCAATGTTCATAGTATCGCGGTGCGACGGCCAGCATGTTCAATGCATCGGCATCCACGACCATCGGCTTACCTGAACTCAAAACAGCCGCAAACAATTCTAGCGCCCATTGATTACGGCCTAGGCCAGGCCCAACTACGACACTGTCAGCTTTTTCCAGCAAAGTGGCCAGCTCCTCGCCTCCTGCTACTGCATGCGCCATGACTTCCGGGCAGCGAGTCAGCAAGGGGATAAGGTTTTCAGGCCGCGTAGCAACCGTGACCAGACCGGCACCAGCGCGCAGCGCGGCCTCCGCAGCGAGTATAATCGCGCCGGCCATGCCGTCGTTGCCCCCCACCAACAGAACATGCCCATACTGATTTTTGTAACCCCGCCGAGACCGTTTTGGTAAAGACTGCCGAGGTAATATCTTTACCGGTTCTGCTACTCGTTTATAGATCTCTGCAGGGGCATCCAGATCAGATAAGCGAACCTTACCCGTGACATCGGGACCATCATTACAATACAAGCCTCGCTTACGACCGATGAAAGTAACGGATATTGTAGCCTTAACACAGGTACCTAAAATAACCCCGGTATCGGCACAAAGACCTGATGGAAGATCGACTGATAAAACATCTGCTGTGCTTTCATTAATCTGCTCAATGACCTTTGCATACTCAGACCTGACCTCCCCTGTCACGCCAATACCGAGCAGGGCATCCACTATTAGACAATCCTCTGGAATAACTTCACAATGACCAAAATGAGCACTGCTCTGTTGGCAAAAAACTAACGCCTGGCGAGCATCTGCTGTTAATTTATCCTGATCGCCCAAAGCCACAACCTCAACGCTGTGGCCCTTGTCTGCCAACATAGCTGCTACCAAGTAGCCGTCTCCGGCATTATTCCCGGATCCGCAAAAAATCACAAAACGGGTAATATCTGAAAAATACTGGTCGATGCTATCAATACAGGCTCTGGCTGCACGCTTCATCAAACTGATACCTGGTATGCCATAATCCTTGATCAGCGCCTGATCAAGGACTCGAATCTCAGCAGCGGTAAAAAGTACCATAATATCTATGCCTATTGAGTATAGTTTACGATCAATGCAAGTATATGCCACTCATCGCCGCAATACAGACTGGAACGCCCGATAAATGGAAGAAATAAAGACCAGAATTCGACAATGGGCTCATGATCTCGGCTTCCAGGAGGTCGGCTTCAGCAACCTGGACCTTACCGCCCATGAAGATTATCTCAGAACCTGGCTCAGTAACGGCTTCCACGGCAGCATGACCTACATGACGCGTAATCAGGATTTAAGAATCCATCCGCAGGAACTACTGACCGGCAGTATGAGCGCGATCGCCGTTCGAATGGACTATCTGCCTGAAAATGGACATCAGCGTATTCGCAGTAGTTTAAAATCAAAACACCTTGCTTACATTTCCCGTTATGCCCTTGGTCGGGATTACCATAAAGTGATCCGCGCCAAACTCAAGCGGCTGGCGAATCAAATCAACGAACACATAACCCGTGAGAACCTGGGGCCATTCTACTCTAGAGCATGCACTGACAGTGCACCTGTACTGGAAAAACACCTCGCTGAGAGGTCAGGTCTCGGTTGGATAGGAAAAAACACATTATTAATGAACCGCTCGGCAGGTTCCTGGTTTTTCCTCGGTGAGCTACTGACTAACCTACCATTAGCTCAAGCCTCGGAATCGCCATCAAATCACTGCGGTTCCTGCACTGCTTGCTTGTCTGTCTGTCCCACTCAGGCGATTGTTGCACCTTACGTTCTCGATGCCAGAAAATGCATTTCCTATCTAACCATTGAAAACCGAGGAACTATTCCCAAAGCACTTCGAAGCGCTATCGGCAACCGTATCTTCGGCTGCGATGACTGCCAACTGGTTTGTCCTTGGAACCGATATGCCCAAGCCAGCCAGGAAATCGATTTCCAAACCAGGCACAAGCTCGACAACGCGACGTTATTAGAACTATTTCAGTGGAGCGAATCAGAATTTTCCACTAAGACCGAAGGCTCAGCCATCAGAAGAACAGGTTATGAGGGCTGGCTCAGAAATATTGCCATAGCACTTGGCAATGCACCCGGTTCTACCACCATACAAAAGAGCTTAATCGCGAAACAACCTGACTGTTCAGAGATGGTTGCCGAGCACATCCAATGGGCCATTCATGAACAGGCAGATAAACTTTCGGGTTAAGCAGGCTTGTCCCGTAAGTCACCTAGTCACCTAGTCACCTAGTCACCTAGTCACCTAGTCACCTAGTCACCATCGAGGGCCTGGAAGCCTACCAAACGAATTACCAGGTGACTCAGCAATTAACTGAAAAATTCCGCCCGGTAAACTTTCAATTCTTCTATGGATTCCCTGATATCATCTAGCGCGCGATGCTTGGCGGTCTTTTTAACAGAAGCCGTGACAGCCGGTCGCCAGCGCACGGCTAATTCTTTTACCGTACTGACATCAATATTTCGATAATGCAGGTAAGCTTCTAAATCAGGCATATACCGACATAAAAACCGCCTGTCCTGGCCAATGGTATTTCCACACAAAGGTGACTGTCCTGGTTCAACATACTGCTCTACAAAAGCCAGTGTTTCGGCTTCCGCAGCAGCCTCCGAGAGGGTCGAATTACTAACCCGTTCAACTAACCCAGATTCAGTGTGGTGCGAAACATTCCACTCATCCATACCCGCCATAACTTCGGCCACCTGATGAACCACCAGACTCGGTCCTTCCGCCAGGATGTTCAATTCAGAATCGGTGATAATGGTGGCAATCTCTATGATTCGATCCTGCTCAGGATCCAAACCGGTCATTTCCAGGTCGATCCAAACCAAATTTTCTGAATAATCAGCCATAGTTTGAAAACCACTTTTTAAATAATAAATTCACTTTCCTATTAAAACCCTTCTGGTCCAAAAATACGATAGCCCGGCCAAACTCAAATCCCATTACTGATCTCGCATAACCGCATCCTGTAGACCCAGACTATACTCATCTTTCTTGTCAGCTTAAGGTAAACTGCATCTTTTGAAGAATAAACACCATGCTACCCTTATTAATTGATACCCCCTCTCTGCAATCTCACCTTAACGATGAAAATCTGCTGATTGTCGATTTATGTCATGACGAAAACTACAACCAGGGTCATATACCGGGCGCCATCCATGTGTCTCCAAGCGAATTGGTTGCCGGTATTCCTCCAGCAGCAGGACGTCTTCCCAGTTTAGAGAAATTGGAACAATTATTTTCCCGGATAGGTTATACCGATAAAAAACACCTGGTTGTCTATGACGATGAAGGCGGCGGCTGGGCTGGCCGGTTCATCTGGACTCTCGACGTCATCGGCCATGGCAGCGCGTCTTTACTAGACGGTGGTTTAATTGCCTGGCGAGGGGAGAACAGACCACTGCAAACAGAACAGCCCATTGCTCAAGCCAGTAGCGTCAAATTAACGATTCACCGGGAACCCATTGCCGAAATCGCTGATATTCTTGACAAGATGCAGCAGGATAACACTGTTATCTGGGATGCTCGATCACCCGAAGAGTTCGCCGGGGTTACTAAATATGCGGCCCGAGGAGGTCATATACCCGGGGCCATTAACCTTGACTGGCAGATGTTAATGGACCGAGAAAATCACCTTTGCCTGAGAAAAGATCTCCATTCACTACTGCATTTGCACGGTATCAGCGCAGATAAACACGTTATAACGCATTGCCAGAGTCATCACCGTTCTGGATTGACTTACTTCGCTGGAAAGTACCTGGGCTACTCAATTCAAGGCTATCATGGCTCCTGGTCTGAATGGGGTAACGATGCGACCACACCCGTGGAAAGTATATGAACTGGCTATTCGCAAACTGTCAGAGACTCTTGCCCAAACACTTGATATCTAGACTGATAGGCTTCGCTGCGGCTACAAACACTGTTTGGTTAAAAACAATTCTGATTAATACTTTCTGTGCTTTTTACAAAATTAACTGGCAGGAAGCAGCGCGACCTGACCCAATGGCCTACACCAGCTTTAACGACTTCTTCTCGCGAGAGCTCAGACCCGGCTGCCGACCCACCACCGGGCGCTTCAGTTCCCCCGCTGATGGGCTAGTCTCAGCATCAGGTCACTTGGAGGCCGGACAATTAATCCAGGCTAAAGGCATATATTATAAACTTGATGCTCTCGTGGGTGACCAGATATCTGATCAGTTCTGCAATGGCAGCTACCTGACCGTATATTTGGCGCCGCACGATTATCACCGGGTTCATTTCCCTTGTAACGGCCAGTTACGATCCAGCCACTACATACCGGGGGACTTGTACTCTGTTAATGCCGCAACAACTGAGCACATTGATGGCCTGTTTACCCGTAATGAGCGTCTCGTTTTCCGACTCAGCACTGCCCAGGGCGAGCTGATTATGGTCATGGTGGGTGCGATGATTGTTGCCGCCATGCAGGCGGTATGGAACAGCAGCCCTTATAAAGCCGGGTGCACAATCCAGGAATCGTTCGACCAGTACATGGTTGAGCAGGGCCATGAAGCCGGCCGGTTCCTACTAGGGTCAACGGTAATTTTGATAACCAACTGGCGCACTGACTGGCGTGTCTGCTCGGGTGATAAATTAAGGGTAGGGGAGAATCTTGAGCTTTAACCTAGTGCTAGCTTACCGGCCAAACAAAGGGCATAACCTCAGCTATATTTTCTGCTTCCTGCCACACCATCATCAAACGATCAAGGCCCATTGCAACACCAGATGTTCTCGGTAACTCGGAAACCGCTGATAACAATCGCTGGTCAATGTCCATACGAGGCAGGCCCCGATTAACTCTATATTGATTCCACTGCTCAAATCGCGACTGCATAGCGATTGCATCGGTTAGTTCCTGGTAGCCATTGGCAAGTTCAATTCCTTGGACATATAACTCAAATCGCCTGGCCGTCTGTCCTGCCTCATCGACCTCTGCCATTGCAGCCTGGCAAACAGGGAAATCAACCACCCAGGTCAGTCCTGAAAATTTGGCTACAATACATTCAGAAAAGAGATAATCAAGACAGTCGGAGCGCTCCATTTCATCATCAAAATCCCCAAGATGATTCACCTCCTGCTGGGTAGTTTCTTGAATGAGACTTTTAAGTTCAGCTATCGGGACGATATTTGGGTCGACGCCAAATTCAGTCAAAAACGATTCCCTGTAGGATACTTGGCTGGGTTCTTGGGTCCAGTCAGTCTTGCCATCGGGCAGGCTTCTAATCAGGGCCAGAACCTCTTTCATCAAATCGCCTAATTCAAATTCTGGCTGATACCACTCCAATATAGAAAACTCAGGATTATGCAATCGGCCCTGATCAGCTTGTCGAAAAGCAGGACAGATTTGGAATATTGCCTGCCCATAGGTTGCCAGAACTCGTTTCATAGCAAATTCAGGCGAGGTCTGGAGAAAGTGTCGATCGTCCTCGATGAGGACTTCCATACTCTGCAAATGACAATCGGGCGAACCTCTCCAGCCAAGTACTGGCGTACTGATTTCAGTCACGCCTCTTTCCTGAAAAAATGCCCTGATAACCCGATTGAGTCGATCACGTGCTTGAAGTGCTTGCCACGAGGGCTGGGCCCGCCACTGTTTCATGGTTCAGCTACTTTTGCCTCTACCTTGATATTCTCCGGTTCTAGTATCGACCCGAACGATTTCTCCGATGTTGATGAACAAAGGGACCTTAACGACTGCGCCGGTGGTCAAGGTTGCTGGTTTAGAGCCTCCACTGGCGGTATCGCCCTTAAGCCCGGGATCGGTTTCAGCAACTTCAAGTTCAACAAAGTTTGGCGCAATCACGAGAATCGGTACTTCATCCCAGAGGGTGACAGTACATTTCTCAGTTTCCTTCAGCCATTGCATGGCATCACTAACTGCAGCTTTATCCGCTGCCAACTGCTCGTAACTGCCATCGGTTCGCATGAAGTGCCAATACTCGCCATCGGTATACAGATATTCCATATCGTATTCCATGACATCAGCTCCCTCGAGCGATTCACCAGATTTGAAAGTCCGTTCCCAGACTCTTCCGCTTTTCAGGTTTTTAAGCTTAACCCGATTAAAAGCCTGGCCTTTGCCAGGCTTTACAAATTCATTTTCAACAATACTGCAGGGCTCTCCTTCAAGCAGAACCTTAAGTCCTGATTTAAATTCATTAGTAGAAAAACTAGCCATAATTCCAGGTTCCTCATTTGTCTGCACCACATAATACAGGCAATATCCTTCAAATTCATTGCATCAACCCCAGTAACCTGCCTCTGCCTCAACTACCGCCCCGAAGACTGACTCTCAACTGCACTTCGGCAACACTACTTGAGACACTCGCCAGGCTAGCACCCACCCTTCAATGACACTGACTTTAGTAACCTGTGTTCTAGAGCCAGCTCAATCTGGTCGCACCCTATTAGTGATTATCATGCTCTCTATCGCTGATTCCTAACAGGAAGAGAATACTATCAAGACCCAATTGAGAAATAGCATGATCGCTGCTATCACGAACGATTGCCTTAGCATGGTAGGCAATGCCCAATCCCGCGGCTGCTAGCATTTCGATATCATTAGCGCCATCACCCACAGCAATAGTCTGTTCCATGGCAATCCCTTCTTTTCCAGCTAATTCAGAGAGGATGTCTGCTTTTGCTTGTGCGTCAACCACTGGCCGGACAACTTCACCAGTCAGCTTTCCATCAATGATGGAAAGCTCATTTGCGTATACATAATCAACCCCTAACTTGGCTTTCAGGAAATTACCAAAATAGCTGAACCCTCCTGAGATTATGGCAGTTTTATAACCCAGGGTTTTCAATGCTGGAAACAGGACTTCGACTCCTTCCGTCAACGGTAATTGCTGGGCAATTTCAGATAGGGTTTGCACGGGTAATCCAGCCAAAAAGCTGACTCTCTGGCGCAGACTTTCCTGAAAATCCAATTCTCCACTCATGGCTCTCTCTGTTATCTCAGAGACTTGCTGACCGACACCGGCGGCTAACGCTAATTCGTCGATGACCTCGGTATCTATCAGAGTGGAATCCATATCAAAAGCAATCAACCGTCGATGCCTCCTGAAGATACCATCCTCCTGAACTGCTATATCGATATCAAGCCGACCGGCCAAAGCGATTAAATTCTCACGAAAATCAAGAGACGGCTCTCCTCTGAGTGAAAACTCTACGCAGGCTCGAGTTGTTTTCTGGTCATCCTGAAGTGGGATTCTGCCTGAGAGTCGAGTGATCTTATCTATATTCAAATTATGCTGAACGATCATCTTAGACACCGCTGCAACATGACTGGCTTTGATCTTCCTGGCGAGCAGCGTCAGAATAGTACGACGTCGGCCCTGCTGTGCGACCCATTGCGAATAGTGGGCCTGATCAACCGAATTAATATTAATACTCAATCCAGCTTGTTCGATATCAGCCTGTATACGCTGTAGAAGTACCTCAGTTGGTTTGGTTAGTTCTGTAAGAATTCCTAAATTCAGATAATCATGAATAACGGCTTGACCAATATCGAGTATGGTCACATCCATCTCACTTAGTATTGCAGTCACTAAAGCCGTCAATCCCGGCTTATCTTTCCCGGTGATATTGATCAGTGCTAGATTATTCATGAATCGTATCTATGTGACAGGAATTGTATTATCCCTTATTAATACAACTGCGAACAGTCACTAGATGGAATGCGCTATACTCCGAGCCTGGAATGCTGGCCTTATTTATTATGCTTGAATCTCGATTAAGACTTCTGGCTGCCCTGACAACGCCCCTGATCATCAGCGCTGTCATAACAGTTGCCGGAATTCTGATACTTCCTTCCGATACACTGGATATCAAAAATAAGAAACTGCATCAAAGTGCTGCCAATCAAATTGCACGGGTTGCTGCTGATTACCTGGCCAAGCGTGACCTGTTGTCTCTGAATGTGATGGTCGATGATCTGTCCCATGAACCCCATATTTCTTTAGCCGCTATCTATGATCCACAAAACAGATTACTGGCCCAAAGCGGCCTGGCTCAATCCAGTTCAACCCGCCTGACGGCAGAGATCAGTTCCCAAACGGAATCTCTAGGTCGTTTGGTGGTGGAGTTCGAAGATACACCAAATTCCGGCTTTCTGGCTCTCATTTTATGGAGTTCAGTCTTCGTATACAGCCTCCTCATCACCTTGGTTTGCACTCTGGCTTACTTCTTCGGAGACTTTCTGATGCTTTGGGTCACAGGTCAGTCTCGTCCTAAACCAGCTGCAAATGAAACTAACAAGACTATCCATGCTTCAATGCAGGCGAGCCTTTCCTGTTCCTTATTGGCAATGAAATTAACCCCCCAGCGTCTTATCCCTGACCAGGAAATAGTAAAACAATGCCAGGCACTGCAAGGTAATCTTTTTGAATTAACAAGCGGTGAATACGAGGTGCATTTCCGCTCAGACCAACACCTCCCCAACTGCCTTGAGTTTACCCGTTTTATTGAGCAACTGGTGTCTACATCTGAAGGTCGGCTGCAGGCTAAAATGGCTCTGTCACAAGGCCTGTTTGAAGACCATGAAGACATTAAAAAGCGCGTTCGGTATCTGGCCTCTCTGAGCCCCGGCAAGCCTTTAATCAGCAAATCGGTTTATGACGAATTGACGCAGAAGACAAGTGAAACCACTGAGGCCGCCATGGCTTCGATCTTCAGCCACTACGACATCAAGCCGTTCCACTCTCCCATGGCTTCAGACATCGAACTGTTTACCCTGCAAGCGCGGTCTGACCAGGAATCTGAGCACAACATCAGCTGACGCCGACTCGAACAGGCACAAAAAAACCTGATGGTTTCGCTCTAAACGAACCTAACGGTTTCAACTCTTGCGAATCAGCGTGACACCATCCACTTTCTGAAATCCCCGAGGCAGTTTCAAGCCACGTCGAGCCCTTTCACCTTTATAATGGGCTAACTCCTTCATGGTAAGGTTAATATGGCGCTTACCTGATAACACCATCAGCGTGTCGCGTTCACCGAAAGCAACAAGATAAGACATGGTCTCGAACCGATTTCGGACATCCGCTGCGGGAATATTAATAATTTTATTACCTTTGCCCTTGGCCAGTTCGGGAAGGTCTTTCACCGGGAAAATAAGCAGTCTACCTTGGCTGGTAAAGGCGGCTATAAAATCGTTTTCTCGATCAAACACCGGGACTGGCTGCAAAGCAACGGAGTCTTGAGGCGTTCTTAAGAAGGCCTTGCCGGCCTTATTCTTACTGATCATATCTTCGAGCCGGCCGACAAACCCATAACCGGCATCACTGGCTACCAGGTAACGACCTCCACGTTCCCCCAACAGTAAGCCAATGAAATGGACTCCTGGCGGTGGATTTACTTTGCCCGTGAGCGGTTCTCCCTGGCCTCGAGCCGAGGCTAGATTGTGTGCAGGTAATGCATAGGTTCGGCCCTTTGAGTCGAAGAAAACAGCATCCTGATCCGACTTGCCATGTGCCATCACCAGAAATTCATCACCTGTACGGTAACTTAGCTCTTCACCCTTGATTTCATGACCCTTGGCAGCCCTCACCCAGCCTTTCTGTGACAACACAACCGTCACGGGTTCACTCGACAATAATTCTCGCTCAGTGAAGGCCTGGGCTTCCTGTCTGATAACAATCAGTGAGCGGCGACTATCACCATAGACCTTGGCATCCTCGGTCAACTCTTTCTTAACAAGAGTCTTCAACCTGGCCTTTGAACCGATGGTTTTTTCCAGGTCAACCCGTTCGGCACTAAGTTCTGCCTGCTCACCGCGTATCTTCTGTTCTTCGAGTTTAGCTAACTGTCGCAATCGAATATCGAGTATGGCATCGGCCTGCCGCTCAGACAGGTCATAACGAGCCATCAAGACCTGCTTGGGCTTATCCTCAGTGCGAATAATATTGATGACTTCATCAATATTCAGGAAAGCAACCAGCAAGCCTTCAAGAATATGCAAACGATCGAGAATTTTTTCGAGACGGTACTGAAGACGCCTGATAACTGTGTCAGATCGATAAGCCAGCCATTCCGTCAACAATTTTTTCAAAGAGCAAACACCGGGCCGGCCGTTGAGCTGAATAACGTTCATATTGACACGATAGGTTCTCTCCAGATCGGTACTGGCAAAAAGATGACTCATCAACTGAGTCTTATCAACCCGGTTACTTCTGGGAATAACAACAATTCGAGTCGGATTCTCATGGTCTGATTCATCTCGAAGGTCAGCAACCATAGGTAACTTCTTTGCCTGCATTTGCGCCGCGATCTGCTCGAGTACTTTGGTTCCGGATACCTGATAGGGAAGCGCTGTAATAACGATGTCATTTTCTTCAACTTCATAGATCGCCCTTGCCCGCACCGAGCCTCGACCCGTTTCATAGGCTTGTCTGATTTCCTCGACCGAGGAAACAATTTCGGCACCACTGGGGAAATCAGGGCCCTGAACATGTTCCATCAGCTCGGCCGTTGTCGCACTGGGTTGATCCAGAAGTCTCAAACAGGCACTAACTACTTCATTTAAGTTATGAGGCAGAATATCAGTCGCCATCCCAACAGCAATTCCAGTCCCGCCATTCAGTAGCAGGTTCGGCAATCTTGCAGGCAACGACAATGGCTCTTCCATGGTGCCATCGAAATTAGTCGCCCAATCGACCGTACCTTGACCTAATTCCGTCAGTAAAACTTCAGCGTATCGAGTCAATTTTGATTCTGTATAGCGCATCGCAGCATAGGATTTTGGATCATCCGGAGATCCCCAGTTACCCTGCCCGTCAACCAACGGGTATCGATAAGTGAATCGCTGCGCCATCAGCACCATTGCTTCATAACTGGCCGAGTCACCATGCGGATGATATTTGCCAATCACATCGCCAATGGTCCTTGCAGACTTCATATATTTGGCATCCGCGTTCAAGCGAAGTTCTGACATAGCGTAAATAATTCTTCTCTGAACGGGTTTCAAACCATCGCCAATATGAGGCAAAGCACGATCATTGATAACGTACATTGCATAGTTTAAGTAGGCGCTTTCAGTAAATTCCGCTAACGACTGGGATTCAGTAGAGTCGGGCCCAATAAGATCACTCATAAGTTGTTCCTGATGATTTAAATTATCTCGGCTCGATCGCCCTTGCTTTCAAGCCAGGATTTTCTGTCCGAGGCGCGCTTTTTCGACAACAGCATATCAAGCAGTTCATTGGCCAGGTCTTCATCATCGATTTTCAACCGCACAAGGCGCCTTGTATCAACTGCCATAGCAGTCTCCCTTAGTTGCAGCGCATTCATTTCTCCCAATCCTTTGAATCGCTGCACTGCAACTTTGCCTTTCATTTTCTGGCTCTCGATACGATCGAGAATAGATTGTCGTTCGCTTTCATCCAGGGCGTAAAACACTTCTTTGCCAACATCCACACGATAAAGAGGTGGCATGGCAACATATACATGACCCTCTGACACTAAAGCGGGGAAATGCCTTACAAACAAGGCAATCAGCAAACTGGAGATATGCAGGCCATCCGAGTCGGCATCGGCTAGAATACATACCTTGCCATAGCGCAGACCCGTCAAATCCCTTGAACCAGGGTCAATACCCAAAGCAACCGAGATATCATGAACTTCCTGAGAAGCTAGGATATCTGCGGAATCTACCTCCCAGGTATTCAGAATTTTACCTTTGAGGGGCATGATTGCCTGGGTTTCACGGTCTCTGGCCTGTTTAGCCGACCCGCCAGCTGAGTCACCTTCAACAAGAAACAGTTCTCCTTGCATGGCGTCCTGACAGGAACAATCGGTCAGTTTCCCGGGAAGAGCCGGACCGGTGGTGACCTTTTTCCTCGCTATTTTCTTGCCTGCCCTCAAACGGCTCTGAGCATTTAAAATAGCCATCTCAGCTAGTTTCTCTCCATCTTCAACATGGTGGTTAAGCCACAGACTGAAACTATCTTTGACAGCATTAGAGATGAACGCGACTATCTGCCGGCTATTGAGTCGTTCTTTCGTCTGCCCGGAAAATTGTGGATCAAGCATCTTGGCAGAAAGCACATAGCAGCAGCGTTCCCAGATATCTTCTCCGGAAATTTTTAAGCCACGTGGCACGAGATTACGGAATTCACAGAATTCGCGCAGTGCCTCAAGCAAGCCTGACCTGAGGCCATTTACGTGAGTGCCGCCTTGCCCGGTGGGAATCAGATTGACATAGCTTTCGGTAATAATCGTGCCACCTTCCGGTAACCACTGGACAGCCCAATCAACAGCTTCTTCCTTACCTTCCATTGAACCAGTAAAAGGCAGCAAAGGTAACAACTCATATCCACGAAGCTCAGCAAGAAGATAGTCTTCAAGACCAGATTCATAATGCCATTCAAATTGTCGCTCGGTTTCATCCGCCGAATCATCTGTAAAAAAAACTCTTAGTCCTGGGCAGAGCACTGCTTTGGCCCGTAGCAGGTGTTTCAGCCGGGTGACAGAAAACCTGGGTGAATCGAAATATAAAGGATTAGGCCGAAAGTTAATAAGGGTACCGGTATTACGTTTATTGATACTGTCCTTAACCGTTAACTCGGATTTTTTTTCTCCTCCCTGAAAAGCCATATGGTGCAATTTGCCATCTCGCTTAATAAAAACTTCGAAGCTTTCTGAGAGTGCATTGACCACTGATACCCCAACCCCATGAAGTCCTCCTGAAAATTTATAATTGTCGTTATTAAATTTCGCACCGGAGTGTAGCCGCGTTAAAATCAGTTCAACCCCTGAAACCTTTTCTGTTTTATGTGTATCGACTGGCATACCTCGACCATTGTCGCTGACTGACATCGAACCATCAGCCCGGAGCGTAACTCGAATCTCGGAGGCATAGCCTTCCAAGGCTTCATCCACACAATTGTCAATGACTTCCTGAGCCAGATGGTTAGGCCTGCTTGTATCTGTATACATACCGGGTCTTTTCCGAACCGGTTCAAGACCTTCTAAAACTTCTATTGAATCTGCTTGATAGGAACCTGCCATAGCTAAATTAAACCACTCTTATTGACTAGAAAATATTTGGACAGAGACAAATACTTCGATGCCGAAGTACTAAAACGGAACCGCAAACTTTGCCTGTACAGATGATTCGACTGACTATCATCAAGTAGGATCACCCACCTTGTTTACTAAAACTCGATGGCGTTAGAGTATAACGTTAAACGAAACTAAGGGATATCAGGAAGCGCAAATTGGCAGTGGGTTTATTGCCAGGCCACTACTCAGGCACTGCGCCAGTAACTCTCCCAGGAAACAATTTATCTGAGACTTCTCATCAGGTAAATGCATGTCTGGATTAGGCTGTTCGTAGCGCTGCCGAATCGATCGATGATGATCAAAACGTATCACTTCCGCAGTCGCCAAATCATGATAAATTCTTACTTCCAGGCTCGGTAACCGCATCCATTCCGGCAGCAATCTATCTCCGCTTATCTCAACTTGCAAACAAGTCGTGTAAGGACATCGCTCAATAACGGAAAGCTTCACTAAAGCGATTTCTTCGGAGGGTCCAGCCAACCCGAATTCAAGCTCATCCTGTTTATCCATAGCAGGGAAAAGTTGCTGCAATTTAATAAAATTAGCATCACAGGTAGCAATATCCCTGACTAAATCGGGAACGTAGCGACGGTTTTTCTTGATTCCTGTGTTACTCATAAATTCAACCCTGAATACTGGATAAGCCTATCACGTTTAAAGCCAGCCTTAATCATCGAATTTTACCCATCACTACCCTGCGTATCTAACCTAACCTGGCGCTAGTCATGAAGGCAAACAGGGAAATGCTCGATGCTATTGGAAGCGCACAGCAGAAAAAAATGCCTGGATCAGTTGTCCAGGTACCAACCGATCAACCCAGGCTTGCCTCGCACATCGAACCCTGGGAGGTAAGGCGCTGTCTAATGGTACTAAGGACAATAATGCCGATGCTGAGATGGTCTCGTTTTCAGATGACAAAAGGCTCATATCAAAGTCGATTGCGGCAACCCTAAATCAACACGCTAGAAAATCCTGCAGCCTAGGCTCATATTCGAACAGTGCTAGCTAACAAAAGCCAATGGACAAGCATCGGGCAGATGATTTAGATGCCAGGGCCTGTCTCTAAAAGATGTCCGCTTAATGTAGTGCGTCAGTTGCAAAGGTGAACCCAGCTTCATCCTGCCCAGGCAAGATACTGATCAATGGATCAATGGATCAATGGATCAATGGATCAATGGCAATATCCTGACACCGTTTCGTAGTCCACCAGGATACACCTGAATCTCAGCCCCTAAAAACCTTGGCTAGCGCCTGTTTAAGGCTTAACGCTACAGGCCTTGCTTGATGAATTTGAATATGGTTTTATCATGAAACTAAATTCATCTTTCCCACCTGGGAAGCAACTAAAAAATTGACGGGATAAGGGAACATGATAAAGCTTTACGGTCTTCGCATGAGCAACTACTACAGCCTCACCAAAGCTCTACTGATTGAAAAGGGCGTAGATTTTGAGGAGGTAAAGAGACCTCCTAGCCAGAAGGAAGACTTCCTCATGCTCTCGCCTATGGGTAAAATGCCAGCCATAGAAGCCGAAGGCGTTTACCTGTCTGAATCAATCGCAATTGCAACCTATCTGGAAAGTCTGCAACCCAAACCCGCATTACTTCCTGCAAACACCATGCAAGCAGCCAAAGTAATGGAACTGGTATGTCATCTCAAGCTGGATGTGGAACTGGTGGCCAGACGCTTGTTACCCGAGGCCCTGTTCAAACAGCCGGTCAGCGAAGAAACCAAAGCAGCCGTCAAAACCGACCTGGCCAAGGGTATGAAAGCTGTTGACCGCCTTTTTGTCGGCACACCTTATGCCGCCGGTGAGCAGGTGACCCTGGCTGACTTCTACACCTTCTATAGTCTCGGCATGGCTTCCGGCATGGTAAGAGCGATCTACGGTGAAGATTTACTCGCGGAATATGCAACGATACGGGGAGTCCAGGCGCTGATGGCCCAGCACCCTAGTGTTCAGCGCGTCGAAACAGAAAAAACCGCCTGATCAGATTCCTTTAATTTTCCCTGGCAAATGAGCCAACAACTTATCGGCATCCAAATATGAAATACAAAAAGTTCGATCAAATGAACTGCTCCCTGGCACAAACACTAGACATCATAGGTGAACGCTGGACCCTGCTGATTCTACGAAACGCTTTCTTAGGTGCACGTAGGTATAGCCAATTTCAAGAGAATCTCGATATCGCTCGTAACATCCTCTCTTCAAGGCTGAAACGTTTAGTTGCAGAGGACATTCTGAAAAAGGCAGCAATAACAGAGGGAGCCCATGCCGAATATCGATTAACTGATAAAGGGTTGGCTTTACAACCCGTGCTGTTATCTATGACACACTGGGGAGATCAGTATAAAGCCAATCCGAAAGGTGCGCGATTGACCTTCGTTGAGCGCGATACCGAACTACCCATCCGACAAATGGCCGCCATCAGCCAGGATGGCCGAACATTATTATGCCGTGATATTAGGGCTGTGCCCGGCCCTGCTTTACGGCCTGGGACAGGAACCAATAACCCAGGGACTGAAATCATGAGGAGAAAACTATGCAACCAGTTTGTTTAGTGATTGGTGCAGGCGCCGGTATTGGCGGTCATGTAGGAAAACAATTTGCTGCAGCAGGTTATCACTCGGTGCTATGTCGGCGCAGTGATCAGAACGGGTTGAATACACTGGTCACGGAAATCGAGGCGAACGGCGGCAGCGCTACGGGTTTTATCCTCAATGCCATTGAAGATGGCGCGCTTGAAGAACGTATCAGTGCTATTGAAGCAGACATCGGACCGATTGAAGTAGTGATCTATAACCTCGGTGCACAGATCGGCAATCGCACCCTGGCAGACACCAGCTATAAAGCATTTGAGATGGGCTGGAAAATGGCTACTTTTGGGCTTTTTCGAACCGCAGCCAGTGTCTGTCCATTAATGGAAGAACGCGGCAAAGGTACTATTTTAGTCACCTCAGCCACATCTGCTGTACGCGGTAATGCCGGGCAACACTCCCACGCGGCTGCCATGGGTGGCCGCCGCATGTTATGCCAATCGCTGAATGCACAATTTGCTGCCAAAGGCATTCATATCGCCCACATTATCGTTGACGGTGCTGTAGACGCGCCCGACACCCTTGGGAAAATGCTGGGCAAAGAACAGTTCCAGAAACTCAGGGAATCCAAAGGCATGGAACACGATGGGCTAATGCTGCCTGCAAAAATGGCGGAAACCTACTTTCACATTGCCCAACAGCATCGATCAGTTTGGACCCACGAACTCGACATGCGTTCGTTTACGGATCTTGCCTGGTGGAACCACTAGCAACTGCAGTCAAAAAATACCTAGCTGAGTCGATGCAAGTTGCTCTGGCCTAGAGAATGAAACCTTCATTGATTAAGACAAAGGTGAAAAAATGATCAGTCTATCTTTTCAGCGAGTCCTTATTGGCAGTATGCTGATCCTGTTGGGATCCATGCTGTCGGCTGCCACCAGCCCGGCCACCTCCGACGCAACCATTTACGTTGCCAAGAAGATCATCACTATGGCTTCTCCGGAAGCAGCAACAGCGGTTGCTGTTCGAGACAAATTCATTATATCCGTTGGCAACCTTGAAGATGTCAAAGCCAGCCTAGGGAACCAAGCGTTTACCGTTGATGAAGTCTTCAAAGACAAAATCATCATGCCCGGCCTGATTGATAACCACTTGCATCCTGCTATGGCTGCATTAATTTTACCGATGAAATTCATCACACCCTTTGACTGGCGCTTTCCAGACAGAGAAGTCGCTGCCGTTCAGGGAGAAAAGCCTTACCGGCAGGCATTGAAAGATGGGGTCGCAAAAAGCAATAAAGACTCCTGGTTTCTGACCTGGGGTTATCACCAATACTTTCATGGTGATATGTCACGTAGTTTCCTGGATAGTATCTCTATCGATCAGCCCATCATCGTCTGGCATCGAAGTTTTCACGAGCTTTTTGCCAATACAGCAGCACTCAGGATCATGGCCATAGAATCCGACCATGTTGCAGGCCACCATCACGTCGACTTCAATCGGGGGCATTTCTACGAAACAGGCCTTCGCGTCGCAATGGCTAAACTCGCACCCATCGTACTTGCTCCTGAAAAATTCAGACAGGGTCTGGAACTCACCAGAAAAATAGTTCACAACGGCGGTATCACAACGATTGCGGATATGGCAGCAGGCGGATTTAACTTTGAAGAAACCTGGCCTATCGTTTCGGAGGTTTTTGGTGCTGCTCCGTTTCGCACATTGATGATTGCCGACAGCCGAAGCTTTGGCAGCCCGGCCGGTGGTGCGGAAAGCCTGAAACGGATGGCTAGATTACAAGCCCTGGAAAACTCGAAGATACGGTGGGTCAAACAGGTCAAACTATTTGCCGACGGCGCATTTTACTCGCAACTAATGCAAATGAATCCGCCTGGTTATCTCGATGGCCATGAGGGTGAGTGGCTTATGGAGCCGGAAGATCTGCTGCAGCAAGCAAGACGATTCTGGCGGGCAGGCTACCAGATACACGTCCATACTAATGGTGACAAGGGAACCGATGTCGTCATTGACGTATTGGAGACATTACTGCGAGAGACTCCAAGGCAAGACCACAGGTTCACCCTGCATCATCTAGGTTACGCCACGGCTGCCCAGGCAAAAAGACTGGGCGAACTCAATGCTTATGTTTCGGCGCAACCCTATTATCTTTATACACTGGGAGAAAAGTACTCGGAGATTGGTCTGGGCCCAGACCGCGCTGAGAAGATATTCCTGGGCCGGGAACTTCTCGATGCCGGTGTGCCAATATCGCTTCATTCCGACTTTACTATGGCGCCGGCAGAACCACTCAAACTGGCCTGGGTGGCAGCGAATCGGCTGACCGCATCAGGAAAAGTGCTCGCTCCTGAGCTCAAACTGAGTCGTGACCAGGCCTTAAGGGCCGTCACCATTGAGGCTGCTCGAGCCATTCAGATGGAAGATCAGATCGGCAGCATTACCCCCGGTAAGAAGGCAGACTTCACGATCCTGAACCAGGACCCTTATGCAGTTGCAATTGAAAATCTGCACAAGATTCCCATATTTGGTACCGTATTTGAAGGTGACATCTACCCGATCCAGTGACTTCTTTACAACACCAGAAAACCCTTACAAGGCGCTCAGAGCAGCAATACTCATTAAAACTGCTTGGGTTTAGGGCTATGAATCATCTATTGAAGCCCCGGCTATGTCTGCGGCACGATGCAAGCCTCTAAGTCCTACGTCCACAGGCCACCTTCAATATCGGTGAACTCGACAATAATCTGCACCTGAGCACTGACACCTGCTGACATACCGTTAAGGGCGATCCGTACTAAAATCAACCTGTAGAAGGTGCCATTGCGTAATTACCGGTTACTTATCGGCAGGCAAAGCTATTCGAAACTCAATCTGATAAATGATAATCTCCAAAAGCCTGCAACTAACCAAGAGAATAATGCTATGTGGGGAAACTATCTACGGACTCTGTTGTTGTGCCTTATGCTGACAGATCCTGCCATGGCAGAGGTTAATTACACCTATGTGCTTGCGGGAGGTAGGGTAATTGACCCGGAAACCGGTCTTGACGCTATTCGTAACATCGGGGTGAAAGATGGCGTTATTAGCAAGATAAGCGATGCACCACTGCAGGGTATCGAAACCATCGATGTATCATCTCTAGTCGTATCGCCAGGTTTCATTGATATCCATAGTCACACTCCAACGCCGCTTGGCCAGAAATATCAGGTTCTGGACGGTGTAACCACGGCACTGGAACTCGAAGCAGGTGCATTCCCGGTGGATCAATATGGCTACCACCTACAGGCTGGCTCAAGACTTAACTACGGAGCCTCTGCCGCCTACGGCAATATGCGCAACGAAGTCATGCACGGCGTTCGTCAGCCGCATTTGACAGACCCTCCGCAGCTGCTCGGGCCGATGGGCTGGTGGTGGTCAATCAAGTCCCGATTTGGACAAGTCACAACTGCCAATACAAAAGTCGCCGAAGACGATGAACGAAACAGGCTAAGAGCATTGATCCATGAAGGGCTTGATCAGGGCGGCCTCGGTATTGGCCTACCCCTGGACTACTATAGCGAGGGAATCGATCATGACGAGCTACGGACTATTTTTACCGTTGCCTCCGAACGTTCGGTCCCGATATTTGTGCACATTCGTCGAGGTGTGAACGGAGACCCGACGGGCTTATTTGAAGTACTGGCGTTGACACGCGAAACCGGCGCGTCTCTGCATATCTGCCACATCACCCACAATGCAATGGTAAATCTGGAATTATTCCTTGCAGAAATCCGCAAGGCCCAGTCGGAGGGACTGGACGTAACAACGGAACTTTTACCCTATACCGCCGGTTCAACCTCAATCGGGGCAGCGGTATTCGGGCGAGACTGGCGCACGATTTTTAACATCGACTATGGTGATGTGGAATGGGCGGCAACAGGGGAACGATTTACCAAAGAGAAGTGGGAAGACTACCGCCAGCGTTATCCCGGTGGCCAGGTAGTACATCATTACCTGAGTGAATCCTGGAATCGTCGCGCAGTCATTGAACCTGGCTTAATGGTGGTTAGCGATCTTCTGCCAATGTTCACAGAAGAAAATAAAGTTGCGCCCCATAACGGCACTTTTGCCAAAACACTGGGGCGCTACTATCGCCAGGAAGGCTTGCTTGATTTGAACACGGCTATAAAAAAAATAACGCTGCTACAGGCACAGAGGCTTGAAAAATTTGCTCCCGCGTTTAGGAAAAAAGGTCGCCTGCAGGAAGGTGCTGATGCTGACCTGACAATTTTTGACCCCTTGACCATCATTGATCGTGCAACCTATAAAAATCCCTATCAACCTTCTAAAGGAATACACCACGTCATCGTTAACGGTAGCTTCGTTGTAAGGAATGCAGAGCTGATCGAAGACGCGTTTCCAGGCAAGCGCCTGAGCACTCATGACTAAATCAGGGTATCTGTCGGCTGCCCAGATCGATGCGTTTCGAACTGACGGCGTTGTTCACTTACGTAACGCATTTTCACCATCCTGGATCAACAGGCTGGCTCAAGGACTTGATGAGGCTATGCAGCATCCGAGTCCACGGCATTCCGTACGACGAGTCAAGGACGACTTTTCCAGTTACCAGGAAGATTACTGGGTCTGGTCAAGTATTCCTCAGTTCGAGGCGTTCCTGCGAGAGTCTCCAGCCGCGGGTTATGCGGCCCGGCTGCTTAATGCCAGTCGTATTAATCTGGTAATGGACAACTGGTTCGTGCGCGAAGCGGGTAGTCACGCCAGAGCACCCTGGCATCATGATGTGTCCTATTTCGATTTTGAGGGGAGAATGTGTGCCTTCTGGATTCCACTGGAAGCTTGTCGCGCCGGTCAGGGCATTGAATTTGTACGCGGTTCTCACCTATGGGAAAAACGCTTCATGAGGGTCTATTTTGATGGCCATCAATTGGCATCAGAACCTGGATGGATAAACGGCAGGTTCTACCAACCTCCGCCAGACATAGACCAGAACCGCGACCAGTACGACCTTATATCCTTCGGGGTTGAACCCGGTGATTGCCTTTGTTTTGATATCAGACTGCTGCATGGAACATCTCCCGACCACCTGCCTGAAACACGGCAGCGGCGATTCACTGTGAGAATGGCCGCAGAAGACGGCTGTATTCGCTATCGCGGCGACTGGACCAAGCCAGAAAGAAGAGAATTTGAGCTGGCGGGACACCAAGATGGAGACCCACTAGACAGCGAGTTTTTCCCGCGTTTGTGGCCCATTCCCTAATACTAGGTAATACTGCAAAAGCAGAAGACAAATTAAAGGAGAAGTTATGCACCTGGCCAGATTCCCGCGTTTGCGGTTCGCTCACCTACCCACTCCACTGGAACCTATGGAGAATCTGTCGCGTCTGCTGGGTGGCCCCAACCTCTGGGTGAAACGAGATGATTGCACAGGATTAGCTGGAGGAGGAAACAAGACTCGTAAGCTCGAGTTCCTGATAGCTGACGCCCAGGCCAAGGGTGCCGACACCATCATTACCCAGGGTGCCGTGCAATCCAACCACGCCAGACAAACTGCGGCAATTTCGGCCCGCATGGGATATGACTGCCACCTGTTATTGGAAAACCGAACTGGCTCCGAGGACCCTGATTTCCTGTCTAATGGCAATGTACTATTGGATGAAATATTTGGTGCGAGCCTGCATGACTTCCCAGCGGGTACCGACATGAATGCCGAAATGCAGACCCTGGCAGATAGCCTCGAAGACCAAGGCCGCAAGCCCTATATCATTCCAGGCGGTGGTTCCAATCGAATTGGCGCACTTGGTTACGCAAACGCAGCCTATGAACTCAATGGACAGTGCAATGATCTTGGCTTAAAAGTTGACAGGATTGTACATGGCACCGGCAGTACCGGGACCCAGGCAGGACTTATTGCTGGTCTGACAGCAATACACAGTGGCATAGGCGTGTTAGGTATAAGCGTTCGTGCTCCCAAGCAGGCACAGGAGGAAAATGTCTATCGCCTGGCTCAGGAAACAGCTGCTTACATTGGTTCCGCGAGTGCACTGTCACGGCATGACATTGTTGCAAACAGCGACTATGTTGGCGCAGGTTACGGTCTACCCACCGACGGCATGATTGAAGCCGTGGAGCTGACCGCCCGCCATGAATCCATTTTGCTCGACCCGGTCTATTCAGGCAAAGCCATGGCCGGACTCATTGACCTTGTCAGGCAGGGAGAATTTAAAGCAGGTGAAAATGTAGTCTTCATCCACACAGGCGGCTCCCAGGCCCTGTTCGGGTACCCTAGTCTATTTGGTAAGCGGGAGACTGATTAGTGGAGTACCTGAAGCGATCGTCTTCCACCCGTGTTGAAGACGACCCGCAAATAGCCAGTCGCGTTCAAGAAATGCTGAGAACCATTCGACATGAAGGTGAACCTGCTATTAAACGGTATGCCCGTGAGCTCGATGGCTGGGAGGATGAGTTCGTCCTCAGTGATGCCAAGAAAAAAATGCTGATTGATCAGGTGCCTGAACAGACCAAGTCTGATCTACAGTTTTCCCTGAAGCAGATAAATAGATTTGCCGAAGCACAGCGAGCCAGCCTCACAGAATTCGAAATCCAAACTGAGCCCGGAGTAGTCCTAGGCCAAAGACTGGTTCCAATACAAACAGTGGGCTGCTACGTACCCGGGGGCAGGTATGCACACGCAGCCTCTGCACTCATGAGTATTGCTACTGCCAGAGTTGCCGGTGTCTCTGAGATTATCGCCTGTTCGCCGCCGCGTGGCAGCAGTATCCATCCGGCCGTTGCCTATGCGATGGACCTGGCCGGTGTAAACGTTATTCTCGAGATGGGAGGTGTGCAAGCAATTGCCTCTATGGCCTTCGGGCTGTTTGGCAACCCCCCAGTCGATATGCTGGTAGGCCCAGGCAACAGCTATGTCGCCCTTGCCAAGAAAATGCTATTCGGAGAAGTGGGTATCGATGTCGTTGCTGGCCCGACAGAATCAGCCATAATTGCTGATTCGAATGCTGATCCAACCAGTATTGCCATTGACCTGATTTCCCAGGCTGAACATGGTCCTGATTCACCTGTGTGGTTGATTGTCGATGATCGAAAACTCGGCAATCAAGTAATGAAACTGGTGAAACACATCGCCTCAGGAATGCCAAATGCCGAAATGATAGATCATGCCTGGCAACATCATGCCGAAATCGTTTTATGCAGTGATCGCTCTGAGATGGTTGAAATCAGTGATCATTACGCGCCCGAACATTTGCAAATTCTCGCAGCTGACCTCGATTGGTGGCGAGAAAACCTTGCCAATTACGGCTCATTATTTTTAGGTGAAGGCAGTACCGTCACTCATGGAGACAAGTGCTCCGGAACCAATCACATCCTACCGACCCTGAAGGGCGCACGTTATACCGGTGGCCTGAATGTTCAGAAATTCATCAAGGTGCTGACCTGGCAGAAAATAGATGAACAGGCGAATCGGCTCATGAGTGCAACAGGTTCCAGGATATCCCGTGCGGAAGGCATGGAGGGCCACGCCCGCGCCTGCGACTGGCGATTACGTAAGTACTTTCCCGATGAAGAATGGAGTTTTACTGTACGAGCAACAGACGAGCTTGAGAACCAGCAGAAATGAGACAGTTCGAGAAATCATTTCTACAACAAGAAGCCCTGCCCGAGGCAGCCATTGAGTCGGCTGTCGAGATCATGCGCTCGGGTCGTTTGCATCGCTATGATGCGACTCCCGATAATCCAGGTCCTACAGCGTTACTCGAAAGCGAGTTTGCAGCCTATCAAGGCAGCAGCTATTGCCTTGCCTGTGCTTCCTGTGGCTATGCGCTCTATGTGGCGATGCTCGCGGCCGGGGTTAAGCCTGGTGATGTTGTCCTATGTAATGCGTTCACTCTTGCACCCGTACCGGGCGCTATTAATAACTGTGGAGCGATTCCTCTACTGGTTGAAACAAGTTCTGGGCTGACCATCGACTTGTACGATCTTGAGGCTAAAGCTGATCAAGCGGATTTCCTGCTCCTATCCCATATGCGCGGACACCTCGCTGATATGGATCAGATTGCAACTATTTGTCAGCGCTACAAAATTACCCTGATTGAAGATTGTGCCCATAGCCTCGGCGCCTGGTGGGGTGATCAGCGTAGTGGTAATTTTGGCGAGGTGAGCTGCTTTAGTACACAATCGTACAAGCACCTGAATTCAGGCGAAGGAGGCCTACTGGTGACTGATAATCCGGAACTGATAGCCAAGGCCATCATCCTGTCAGGATCTTATATGTTATATGACCGACATCTGGCAGCACCTGACCCATCAGAGATGACCCGGTTTGCGAAGACCACACCGAACTATAGTGGGCGAATGGACAATCTGAGGGCTACGGTACTAAGAGCCCAGTTGCCAGAGTTAGATACGAATTGCGCCAGGTGGAACCAGCGCTACGCCGTCATAACTGAAGTATTGGCAAAAGTACCGGTTATTGAGCTACCCGACAGAAACCAACAGGAGAGATTTGTTGGTAGTTCAATACAGTTTCTTTTACCGGGTTTGACTCAGTTGCAGATGACCGCCTTTGTATCAGACTGTGCCAGCAGGGGAATACAACTGAAATACTTCGGTAGCGAAGAACCGCACGGCTATACGAGTCGTTATGACAGCTGGGAGTATCTGGGTCAAAGTTATATATTACCCGCAACTCAGCAGCGCCTGAACTGTCTTGTTGATATGCGGATATCCCTGACCTTTAATCTGGATGACTGTCGACTAATTGCCGAGATTATCTCTGAGGTAGCAACAGCTCATGGTTGATCAACGGCGAACCGTAGGCGTTCTGGGAGGGATGGGCCCTCAGGCAACGGTCGATCTGTTACAAAGAATTGTCCGCGGCACACCTGCAGATGATGATGCCGGTCATATCCGCATCCTCGTTGATAATAATCCATTAGTCCCATCTCGTATCGACTATATCCTACATCAACGAGGTGAAAACCCGGCCCCGGTTTTGGTCAAGATGGCTCAAGGCTTATCAGCGCAAGGCGCAGACTTCCTGATTATGCCCTGTAATACAGCGCATCTTTATGCAACTGAAATTTCATCCGCCGTCCCTATTCCCTTTATCAATATGGTTGACGTCACAGTGCGATCAGTCATTAGCTCAAATGCATCTACGCAACGGGTAGGTTTACTGGCCTCTACCGCCGTAATTCAAACCGGACTGTTTGAGGACGCATTTCAGGCAAAAGGCATATCAGTGATTTCACCTGGAGAGGTATACCAGGAAATGACAATGACATTGATAAAACAGATGAAGGCAGGAAAACAAAACCTTACCGACAGGCAATGCCTCGCAGAGGTAGCGACAAGTCTCCTTCAACAACAGGCCGATTGCCTGATAATCGCCTGCACTGAACTGTCAGCGCTTGATGCTGATATGCCTGCGCAGATACCTGTGATCGATACATCTCAGTGCCTCGCAGAAGAAACAATAAAACTTGCACTTGGGAGCAAACCCTTATGAGCGATGGAATTGACCAGACGATCGACGCCGCCTTCAGACCCATTGCGGAAACTCTCGTCGATCTTGTTTTCGTGTCAATCGATGTTAACGGCACAGAGTTACCTCTGATTGTTGCCTGGCTTGTTATTGGGGCTACCTTTTTTACCGGGTATTTCCGCTTTATCAACATTCGCGGCTTTACCCATGCCATCAGCATCGTCAGCGGCAGGCAAGACAGCGAACCCAAGGCTCCAGGGGAAGTCTCTCACTTTCAAGCCCTTACCACAGCCGTCTCCGGAACCGTTGGTGTCGGTAATGTTGTCCATGTGGCTGTGGCGATTTCAATTGGCGGGCCAGGTGCCACTTTCTGGTTGATCGTAGCGGGCTTCCTCGGCATGGCTTCAAAATTTGTGGAATGTACGCTGGGGGTTAAGTACCGGCAGACCAACGCCGATGGTTCAATTTCAGGAGGACCCATGTTCTACATGGATAAAGGTTTCGCAGAACTGAATATGCCCAAAATTGGCAAGACCATGGCGTGGTACTACGCGATATGTATCATGCTCGGCTCGCTGGGTGCAGGCTGCATGTTTCAGGCCAATCAGGCCTATGTACAATTTGTTTCAGTCAGCGGCGGAGACACCAGCATCTTTGCCGGGCGTGGCTGGCTATTTGGTCTTATTCTGGCCCTGGTGACAGCAGCAGTCATCATCGGAGGCATCAAGAGCATTGCAAAAGTGACATCAAGGCTAGTTCCCTTTATGGCGTTACTCTACGTGACAACGGCTCTCATTGTTATCGGCGTCAACTACAGCAAACTTCCAGACGCAATTGCTTCGATTTTTACCAATGCATTCAGCCCGGAAGGGGTAACAGGTGGTGCGATTGCAGTGCTGGTACTTGGTTTTCGTCGAGCTGCATTTTCAAATGAGGCCGGGGTTGGTTCATCGTCAATTGCTCATGCCGCGGTCAAAACCAGAGAGCCATTGACTCAAGGTTTTGTGGCGATGCTGGAACCCTTTATCGATACCGTGGTTGTCTGCACCATTACCGCTCTGGTCATCACTGTTACTGTCTATGATCCTGCCATGCTGAATGACGGCCAGATCAGTGGCGTGGAACTGACTTCAGCTGCGTTCGCCAGCGTCTGGTCCTGGTTCCCCTATATACTGGCAGTGGTGATTATGCTATTCGCTTATTCGACTATGATTTCCTGGTCATACTATGGCCTTGAAGGCTTCATTTATATTTTCGGCGCAAGCAGAACATCAAAGCTGATTTTCAATTCTATCTTCTGCGCCTTCATCGTAATCGGTTGTACGACCCAATTAAGTTCTGTACTCGACTTTTCCGATGCCATGATATTTGCCATGGCCCTGGCTAATGTTGCCGCTCTCTACGTACTGGGTCCCGGCGTGAAGCGGGATCTGGAAGTCTATTGGCAGAAAAGACTCAATTAGAGGCAAAGCTGGCACCTTTTGTCGTTTAGCATTAGCAACTAATGCCAGGGAGTTCCGACCCTGTCTTTATTCGGGAGTTAGAAGCCACTCTGAAGTCGGTTCTTTAATTCGGACTCAACCAGCTCCAGCGCGCCCCGGTGTTTCAATACAGTTTCAAGACCAATAGCCTGCATATTCGAGCGCCTGTCCGGATCAAGCAGCAAAGCTCGGGTCTCCATGAGCAACTGGTCAGAATTCTCAACTGTCACCATGGCATCGACTGCTTGAAACTGTTCGGCTATCGCCTCAAAGTTATATAGCGAGTCTCCACAGACAATAGCTGTCCCAGCCAGTGCTGCCTCCATAAAATTATGGCCTCCACGGGGGATCATGCTACCTCCAACGAAAGCAATCTCTGAGACAGCATAGAAATAAACCAGTTCGCCCATGGCATCAAGCAGATAAACATCCTGGTCCGTTGTCAGCCGATCCTGCCGGCTGAAACTAGCCAAGCCTAATTTATTCTGGACCACTAACTTCTCAATTGATGCGCTCCTTTGAATGTGCCTGGGGGCAAGCACCAATACTAACTCAGGAATTTCTGGCTTAAGGGCTTGATAAACATCCAGTAAAAGCTGTTCCTCTCCTGGATGAGTACTAGCCGCCATCAATATTCTGCGTCCCCGGAACAAACCACTTAGCTGAGCCTTCCGGTCTTCTAAATCCTCAGGAAGATGCTGATCATATTTAATACTGCCAGTCACCGTCATACGACTATGAATAACACCCAAATCGGCAAAGCGAGCTTCATGAGAGGGTGATTGCAGCGCAAACCAGTCGACCTTCTGCAGCATCGGTAAGATCAGAGAAGGCCATCGCCTGTAGCCCCTATAGGACTTCTCCGACAAACGGCCGTTGATCAGGATCACGGCAACTGCGTGTTGAGCACACACATGTATGGTATTCGGCCATAACTCGGTTTCCATGGTCAGTAATGCAATGGGTTGTATACGATCAAGAAATCTAGCTACGAATCCTGGTAAATCATAGGGTGCGTAATAATTCAACACGCGATTACCTAGGTGCTGCTTCACCTGCTGCCTTCCTGCAGGCGTCATATTAGTCATGACAATCTCGAAGTTCTGAGCTAACAGTTTTTCGACCAGTGGAACTGCAGCAATGCTTTCACCCGCAGATACCGCATGTAGCCACAGTACCTGTCTGCTACTGGCGTTCCGGGGCACAAAACCAAACCTCTGCTGCAACTGCTGTCGATACGCCCGCTCCCTAAAGGAACGAATCCATTGCCGAATCAACACAAAAGGCATCATGATGGCAAAAACGAAGGTATATAAGCTTCTAGTCATTAAAATAGCCAGCCCTTGACCAACAAGCCTTTCAATGAACCACCAAGAAAATACCTAAAAGACCCAAGTCCGGGCCATTGGCAGCAGGGAGAATCATCAATTGGGCCACCCCAAAGGCGCTCTATAGATTGAATCATTCCAATCATTCATCTGAAGAATCCGGGAATACTAGCATAATCAGGTCTCTACTCGACCGGCATTTCACTTTACAATAGACGTTTTATAATCAGAGAACAGCTTGGCTAATCGACCCACCCTGTCTGATCCTCAGCTCAAACACCCAAGATACTGGTTAACTTGGCTATTGCTGGGCCTGGCATGGCTAACCACGCAACTTCCACAGCGAGGCAGACTCAGTGCCGGCACCCTGGTAGGCATAATTGGTTACAGGGTTGCTAAAAGGCGTCGTAATATTACCCGGATTAATCTGCAGCTTTGTTTCCCTGAGCTCAATGAAGCCGAACTAAAACAAAGGGTCAAACAGGTTTTTCGCTCAACCGGTATTGGCTTGATCGAAACCGCGACGGTTTGGCTAACCAACCCTAATCGCTATCGCCATCAAGTAAAAATCCACGGCCTTGAACATCTGCAGACGTCGAAAAACCCTCAACAGGGGATACTCCTGGTCGGAATGCACCAGGCTACCCTTGATTTTGCAGGAGCCGTTGTTGCTACCTACAAACCCTTCGATGTGATGTATAAAGCCAACAAAAATACTTTAATTGAAACGGTTATGACCCGAGGCCGCAGTCGGAATTTCCCTCAGGCAATCGAACATAGAAATATCAGGAAAGTGATAAAGAACCTGCGTAATGGTCACATTGTCTGGTATGCGCCAGACCAGGACTACGGCCTCAAGCATTCCGTATTCGCGCCCTTTTTTGGGCTGCAAACAGCTTCTATCAGTGTGACCAGTAGAATTGCAGAACTTACCGATGCAAAAATTGTGTTCATGTCACAATTCCGAGTCGATAACGATCTATCCTATGAAGTATTCCTGACCCCGGGACCAAAAGATTATCCCAATGGAGACAGTCAGGTTGATGCAGCCGCTTTAAATCTTCTCATCGAGTCCGCTGTCAGGAAAGCTCCCGAACAATATCTGTGGTTACACCGAAGATTCAAAACCAGACCCGCTGGAGAGGCAAGTCCTTATTCCAATATTTAGTTATAGACCGGACAGGGCAACAACAATGCAACCCTGACTAATGTCACTCGACACTAGTCAGGGGGGCAACGCGAAGCACTTCATTAATTGTTGTCTCGCCGGCCGCTACCTTTAGAGCGCCACTCAGGCGCAGTGTACGCATGCCTCCTTTCATTGCCGTTCTGCGCAACTTCGCAAGGTCCATATCGCCACTGACCAGATTCTTAACTTCATCTGTCATGGTCAACAATTCATAGATACCTTCCCTACCCAGATAACCGGTATCCCGGCATTCCAGACAACCTACCGGTACCTGCATCTGCTTCGGGACTTTCGCTTTAAAAGGCGATACCAACAATTTCCAGGCATCTTCATCAACCGCTACGCTTCTACTGCAACTCGGGCATAAGGTCCGAACCAGGCGTTGCGCCATCACACCGAGTAAGGTCGCCTTAATCAGATAAGGCGCAATTCCCAGTTCCAGCAGTCGGGTAATCGCTGAGGGGGCATCACTGGTATGCAGGGTTGAGATGACCAAGTGACCCGTCAAAGCAGCCTGGATGGCCATTTCAGCTGTTTCCAAGTCTCGGATTTCACCGACCATAATGATATCAGGGTCCTGCCTTAACAAGGCCCGAACACCTTCGGAAAAGGTCAGGCCGATGCTTTGATGAACCTGCATCTGATTAAACGCTGACTCAACCATCTCAATGGGGTCTTCAATAGAGCAAACATTAACTTCTGAGGTGGCCAGTTTTTTCAGACTACTGTAAAGCGTCGTTGTCTTGCCTGAGCCGGTAGGGCCTGTCACCAACACGATTCCATTGGGGTTCTTAACCAGTGCTTCCCACTGACGATAATCTTCATTTGCAAGGCCAAGCTCGGAAAAACTCTTAAGCAGGATATCCGGGTCAAATACCCGCATCACCATCTTCTCACCATTGGCGGTCGGCAAACTTGATAATCTCAATTCAACTTCATTACCTTCAGGCGTTCGAGTCTTCAAGCGACCATCCTGGGGCCTTCGTTTTTCAGCGACATCCATCCTTCCCAGGCTTTTCACCCTGCTGACGACAGCAGCAACAATCTGGCTAGGTAACTCATAGACCGTATGCAGGACACCATCAATTCTAAATCGAACCTTACCTTTTTCCCGACGTGGCTCAATATGGATGTCGCTGGCTCTTTGGGTAAATGCATATTGTAATAACCAATCTACAATATTAACGATATGGCCGTCACTCGCCTCCATGCCATCAAGTTCACCCAGTTCCAGCATGGTCTCGAGATTACTAAGGGTATTGTTGGCAAAGCCTTGCGCGGTGGCCTGGCTGACAGATCGGGCAATGGTATAAAATTCTGCACTATATCGACGTATATCAGCAGGATTTGCTACAAATCTAACGATACGCTTTCCGGGCTGGGACTGTCCTATAGTGGCTTCCCAGCTAGATACATAAGGCTCGGCGCTGACTATTTCCACGCTCGTATCATCTACCCCAACCGCCAGAATACCGTGGCGCTGGGCAAATTCGCTGGACATCACCTTGGTAACCACCTGGGCATCAATCTTCAATGGATCAATTCGTTTAAAGGGCTGTTCTGATTTTTCGCTTAGCCACCTGACCAGGGCTTCGATGGTCAGCTTTTTACCTGGCATTGAAGCATCAGCTACTGCTTCTTCACCGAGCAGTTCCACGGGATGCCAGCCCTTCTGGTCAGGGCGCCTAACCTTCATGGACAAGCTGTCAGCGTCTTCTGCGGTCAGGCGACCATCATTTAATAGATCACTCACTAACGAACGGTAGTTTAAAGTGATATCCGGTTTATTTTCAGAGTGAAGATGATCGTTCAAAGATTGCGATCCTGCCGTCCCCGATGGACT